>WNGD01001370.1_pt1 | contig 62226 bp, 72 predicted proteins | sample 5400671 | NCBI WGS metagenome assembly WNGD01 (sample SAMN13153369, study PRJNA577476) | soil metagenome | isolation source: 40 cm soil or saprolite under grassland replicate 2 | place: USA:California | collected 2016-06-15 | reverse complement strand
AGCTCAAAGCGCTGCCTGCGCAACACGCGTACAAGCTTCATATAGTCGCTGAAATTGTAATGACCGGCGATACCCACCGTGCCGCTATCGATCACTCTATTGACGGCAGGCTGGTGCTCTGCCACAACTTTAGACCACGTGCCCACAACATAGGTGATAGTAGCTTGTGGGTAGGCATGGCGGATAATCTCCAGGAGCGGAGTTGTCATCAACACATCACCCAGGCAGCACGGTTTTATCACTACAATTGATTGCGGGTGCTGCCTCGCCCGCCGCGTAAAGGGATAGCATGCACTATCGAGTAGTGCAAATGGAACGCGCAGGATATAGCAGAGAATGGTAATGATGTGCTGGCGCAGTCCGCGTCCTCCTAAACTACTCACCGGAACTGCTGGCGTCCGCCGGCCCCGTCTGCTGCTCTGGAGTGACATTTCCAGAAAACGTCGTATCTGCCCGCACCGTCTCATCGCCTCCCGCATAAGGCGCTTCCGCTGCACCAGCCCGCACCGTCCCCTGGCCGGCAGCATAGATGGACTCTGCCGCGCTGGCGCGCATTGTAGGCAGGTGCAGCGCATCGCTGTTCTGTACAAGCGTTCCACAGTTAGGGCAAAAAGCATGCCCGGGTTGAATTTCAGTCCGGCAGGCAGGACAGGTCTGGCTTGTTGGTTGCGGCACGGCTGGCGTAGCGGGCTCACCCGCTGTATCTTTGCCCATCATCACCGTTTCCATCGAGGAGATGGTTAAAGATTCTATATCGGGTGGAGGTGGTGCTGTAACATCGCCCCCGCCGACGCTCTCCAGGTAGGACTGGTATCCTGGTGGAGGCGGCGCATAAATAGTAGGCGGCAGATCAGCGCTACTTTCTGCTGGAGTATAGGGCATCGACACCGGCATTGTAGGAGGATATGTAACCGGTCCTTCGACCTGGCCCGTTGTAGCCGCTGCCGGGGGCTGGCTGGCCTGGATCTGCTTCAATTCCGTTTGCGCATCGTTGATTTGCTGCCTCAGGCTCACCAGTTCCTGGCAGATCGGAAGAAGTTCGCTTTGGATGAGCTGTCCTGCTGTGAACAGTTCCAGGGCTTTGTCTATCAGATTGTTGCTCTGCGTATTTGCCTGGCGCGTCAACCCATCAATGGTATTCCGCAGCCGTTGTGTTCTGGCAATGCGTGCCGCCTCTTGCGAGGCCTTTTCCAGGCCGCGCTGTACTGAATCCCACAGTGGCATATTCTCCTCCTGCCTGATCTTCCCTGGTCTTTTCATCTCATGCTGTTGACCGTCCTATTATATCAAAACCAGGCATCGCACGTCGAGAGCGCTCTTCCTGCTCGGCCCTTGCGACGCGAATCTTGTCCAGTAACACCTCCTCGACATACTTCAATGGATAGGTGTATTGTGATGCTACTTCCGTGGCTGTTATCGGCTCACGAGCATCGTGCGTGTGCAAAATATCGGCGATTGCCTCCCTATCTGAATAGAGATACTGCTGCTGGGGCTCCTTCTTCCTACGACTAAGCCGCCTTTCAAGCCAGCAGATGATCTGGTCAAATTGAAAAGTCCCATCTGCCTGTATCTTCCATTCGATATCCACGCCTACCCGGCGCAATAGTCCATAGAACAGGTGCAGTCGCGCAACGCGAATCTCGTGGCCGAACTGGAAGACAGCATAAGGAAGAGAGTAACGGGCATGTTCTAACACGCAAAGTGTAGCCAGGCGATTCGCTTCTGTCATGTAGTAAAATGGTCTGCGCAAATAACGTGGGTCAAACATCCAGGGCGCGCGTCGTATCGCCATTCCTACCAGCAGCCAGGGGTCGTTCGTCCAGGTGTTGTGGATAAATACTTCTCCACGGGCTACATCACGCACCTTCCCACTGCGCAGGCCATACCGCTGTGGGATACCACGAAACGCCTGGATGTATTCAAGGCGCCTTGACAAATCCTCTTCGTGAGCAGCCCGTTGCTTGAGCGCGTGCAACACGTATTGTGCCCTGTCGGTATTGTCAAGTGTATAGTAACGACAGTAGCGAGCAGAACAGTAAGCAATCCACCTCCAGAAGGTATGGGAGCGTTGCAGTGCCAGTAGACCTCGGGCGATGCACCTGTGTGGAGCAAGTTGCCACAGGGCACTGAAAGTAATGGGTACACGTTCCGCGATGAGCCGGATGAATTCAGCGCCAACGGGTAGGTATAGGATAAACGTCGATAAATGGAGCCCCGGAGGCCCTGCTACTAAGCGGATCAGTATTAGAGTGATGCCCAGGTTGACAAAATCGCCAACCATGTTGATTGCCTCGCGGAAGTAGGTACTCTGCGCTGACTCGTAGCGGACTCTGAGCACAAAGAAAATGAACAACTTTGCGAGATACGGAAGCAGGCCGAGCGGCGCCCTTAGTAGAGACAGGATATACGCGGCAATGTAGGCAGCCCTTCCAAGCTGCCTGTCAAGCGGATGTAGCTCCAGGGGTTTCTGCGAAGGATCAGGTATCCAGAGCGTGTAGCAGGCCAGTTCGAGAGCTGCTACAACCACAGCCAGAGAGCCGATGATGATCATAGGTTCCTCTCTACGAAGACAGGGTTGCAGATAGTGTAGCGGAAGCCGACCGTGTTTTCCATATTCTGCAGCCCACTGCCTGTGCACTTGAGTGCCTCGTAGAGATACATTACGACCGCTAAATTAGCATGAGCCATCCCGAACTTTTAGGCAAAAGTTCGGGATGGCTCATGAAAGTAGGTAAGAACTTGCGAATGCTAGGACTTCTTCTCCGACCCAAGGATGGCATTGACGGTAGTGCCGCAGACCGAGCATTGACCCCTCAAAGCAGGCTTTCCGTTCTTCATCGTCACCCGCTGTGCATCCTTCATCTCGGTCTTCTTCTTGCACTTAACACAATAGTACAGATCGGCCATGGTAAATGTGTCTCCTTATTCCACACTAGAAAAAACTTACACTCCCTGCATAGGGGTGTATCGCACGCGATAGGTACACTTCGTATCCTTTGCCTTGCAGTTGTCCCTGTACCCGCGTGGCGTCAGCATGTTCAGCAAACGGTGCGAAGAGCGTCGGCCCGCTTCCAGAGAGTCGCACAAGAGAAGCGCCTGCTTCTAGCAAGTCATCCCTGGCCTGAGCAACCTCTGGATACGCCTCCAGTACGCTGCGTTCCAGGCTATTATGCAGGTCTTCCGCCTCTGGCATCTTGCCTGCATGTAGCGCCGAACAAACTGCCTGGCTGTGCCTGCCATCTGTATAATCCCTGGTGGGCAGTGAACGAAAGATCGCCGCCGTTGATATACTGATGGCTGGTTTGAGTAGTAGCAGCCAGTTCATGGCCCCGGGCCAGTAGGGAACGAGAGATGTTATTCGTTCACCACGCCCCTCACAAAGTGCGAGGCCACCGGTCAGAAAAAATGGCACGTCTGAACCAAGTGAGGCTGCCAGGTCGAGCAAGTCGGAAGGTAATAATGGTAATTGCCACCACCGTTTTAGGGCGAGCAAGACGGCAGCAGCATCGCTACTGCCCCCACCCAATCCCCCCGCGACCGGGATACGTTTGTGCACTTCGATCATGACTCCTTGCGTGAGCCCAAGCCGTTGGCGCAGTAGTTGTGCGGCGCGTACAGCCAGGTTCTCGCTATTGTTCAGTGCCGGCAATGTGCAAGCAATCTGCACATCATCGTCATCTACAGCGCTCAGGTAGATAGTATCGTGCAGATCAATGGTTTGCATCACCGTTGCTAATGCATGATAGCCATCATCTCGCCGCCCCAATACATCCAGTGTAAGATTTATCTTGGCATAAGCCTGAACTATGCAGCTATTATCCGGAGTCTGTGCTCGTTGTGCGTGACTCATGCGTGCATTGTGCATAGAAATGTCAAGCTTGTCAAGCTCAAGAGATGAATACCGCCCAGAAATACTGTTTTTAAGAAGGCTATCTTAAGTGTAACCTGCTCATCCAACAAAGGTACTCTTCAAGAGCAATTTATATCTTATCTGTGGTATACTCTGCTCTAAGGAACACATACAGGTTTTGCCGCATCTTCGTATGTTTCCAGCTATCACTGCTGAATGGTAATCTCATGGACATAACTGTCGCTTATTTTCATCCCCTGCTTCACCCGGAGACGGTGAGGCGTGATTTTGACCGCATTCGAGCCGCAGGTGCAGGAAGTATCGTCTATGCTATTTATGAGCAGGAAGAGCAGCGCCAGCATCATGATCTGGAACGTGGTTTACAGCTGGCCCAGGATGTCGGCCTGAAGGTCTACCTCAGCCTTGGGCGTTACGGCAACCTGTTCGCCGGGCCATCGCCTATGCCAAGCTGGTATACCTTTCGTCACCCGCACTCGCGTGTGATGGATAGCCATGGGCGCTATCACGACGCCTCCTGCTTCAATCATCAACCTTTCCGCACCTGGCTCTTCAAAGAAATTGAGCACTACCTGGCTTCTTATCCCATCAATGGTATCTTCTTCGATGAGCCGCGTGGGACAGATATAACCTGTTTTTGCTCCGTCTGCCGGGCGCTCTGCCCCGATGTGACAGATCTACCGCGCTTCTGCCGCCGTTCCATGGTCGATTTCCTGGGTGAACTCTGTGCCTGTATCAAGCGTGTGGACAGGCACGCAAAAACAACAATTGTATTGCCACCTGACGATTTGTACCAGCTAGATGAGCTGGCCGAGCTTCCCGAACTGGATACGCTTGGCTGTCATCCCTTCTGGCATTTGTACAATGAAGATGTGGCGGCGGTAGAAAAATGGGGACGTACCCTTGTGGAGACGACTCGCCAGCACAAAAAACGCAGTCAACTCTGGTTGCAGAACTTCAACCTGAATGAAAGTGGCGAGAAGCAATTGGAACCGGCCTTTACGCATTTGATCAACGTCGAGCCGGATGAGATTGCATGCTATTACTACTGGCGCAATAATGTAAACCCCATGACCGTCTGGCAGGCCACTCTTAGTTTGCTGCGGCGCGTACCCCGCAGGCAATTGTACTGGCACATTTCCTCATCTGACCGGCAGGGAGAAAAAGAAGCATCGTAACTGCCTACGCCCCTTCGCGTCACACCTATGGGGCAGGGCAAACTATCGGCCCGGGCTTGTCCCGCCCTGGAAGCTCAGCTTAGCGGGCCTGGCGCGGGCGCGCTTGTTCTACCCAACAACATGGGTGGATTCTTCTCCTTCTCCTTCTCTTCAGCGTGTACCTTTTCCAGCAATTCGCGCAACGCTTTAATCTGCTTCTGTGTCTTTGTTCCCATATCGCTGGCACTCAGCACGACAGCCTGCACACCTAATGTGAGGAGTGTATATGCATCGGCCTCGTTCAAGTTCCCTCGCACATTGAGCAATGTGGGGAAACGTACCGCCTCGCGCACCGCGCGGTAGCGCAGCGCGTCCTCGATAGTCATTGTACCGATCTCATCAGTCAGCCAGAAATCCAGCCGTACCGCCGTGATATTGTCGAAAGCCGTCAGATTGCGTATGAAAATCGGGTACATCTCCCCTTCACGCATCGGTACCGTCACGACCAGGTCTAGATCCTTGATTTTCAGCGCGAGTAAACGCGCAGGCGCCTGGAGCGGCAGCACAATGTACTCTACGCCCGCGTCTCTGAATCGTTCGATGCTCTCCCGTTCCAACTTATCCCAGCCGCCAGTGATCTGTAGTCCACAAACTATTTTCTCCTCGCTCGTTTTAGCAGCATCGATGACCTGCTTGAGCTTTTCAATCTCGCTCTCGCCCTTGCCATCCCACGTGAGGAGCAATCCATCTGCTCCCGCTTTGATGGCGGCCTCTGCGCTTTCTCCATCAATCTCGCCCAGTTCCACGACAAGCGCGGCAGCACGTGGCTTCATCGCGGCCTTGCTTTTGCCCACAAAACCGATACCACTCCCACCCTGTGCCCGGCGTACCTGCGTAAACATATCTAGTAACTTACTCATCTATTCTTTAATTCTCCTTAGTCACCATCTGGTGAGCGGACATACCTGTCTCAGCAGTATTCTGGCCTCTCCGGACAGGAAAACTGCAAGGGCTCCAATGCTCTCCTATAAGCTTGGAGACCCCCTATTAGTTCTTCTGTCACTGTATTATAGCACTTTTGAGAAGCACGGAATGTCCTCATGCCTTCACGAGCGTTCATCAAAATCGGGGGGGGCTTGCCCCTGTCAGGCGACGCGCAAAAATCTCACGCGCACTTCTAGCGAAGATCCCAAGTATAAGAAAGATACCGATATGATATTATTTATAGACAGAACCAGGTGTTTTTATCCAGGAGGCAACATGACCCTTTATGAGCAGGTAACCGAAGCCGTCGCCAGCATTCAAGCGCGCACAACCCTGAAACCTGCTATAGCCCTCATACTCGGCTCGGGTTTGGGAGATATTGCAACCGAACTACATGATGCTACATCCATACCTTATACGGAAATCCCGCATTTTGTGCATTCAACCGTCCCCGGGCATGCAGGCCGCTTACTCCTTGGCTTATTCGAAGGCCTACCAGCCGTAGTTATGCAGGGCCGTTTTCACTTCTACGAAGGATACTCGTTGCAAACCGTGACCCTCCCTGTGCGTGTCATGCATATGCTTGGCGCTCACACATTGATTGTCACCAATGCGGCCGGTGGTATAAATGCCTCGTACCGGCCCGGCGATTTCATGCTCATTCGCGACCACATCAATATGCCAGGCCTTGCAGGAGCAAATCCACTGATAGGGCCCAATGATCAGCGTTTTGGTGAGCGCTTCCCCCCTTTGGCTGGAGCATATGACCCCGCGCTGCGCGCTCTGGCACGTTCAGTGGCAGCTGCGCAGCCTGAAACCACCTTGCACGAAGGAGTCTATGTGATGGTCACCGGGCCAAGTTATGAGACGGGTGCAGAACTCAAATTCCTGCACGCCATTGGTGCCGATGCCGTCGGCATGTCTACAGTGCCGGAGGTAATCGTTGCGCGGCACATGCGTGTGCGTGTCCTGGGCCTCAGCCTGATCACCAATTCCGCGACAGGCGAAGAAACTGAAGAGGTCAATCATGCTGAAGTGCTGGCCGTGGTCAGTACTGTCCGGCTGAGGTTCGCAGCGCTGATGCGGGGGATTGTCAGCGGAATAGCTACGCTCCCTGCTTCTTGATGGTGACCACATTCCAACTCCAGGTGTAATGCAGGCCTTTCCAATCGGTCAGTACCACCAGGTAATAGCTTCCCGGGTTCACCGAGGTGGCTACCTGGTACTTCCAGGACCCCACGCCATCGTTGCATAGCTGCGTTTGTGGAGTTGAAGCGTCGAAGATAAGCCCGGCAATCTCGCCAGGGAAGGGTGAGCTTTGCAGCGTATCTGGAGCTTTAAGCCTGTCGAGTGGTACAACAGGATTTTGCTTGTTGTCTACCAGCCAGAGCCTGCACGTAATACCGGGAGCATGAACCGGCTTGCCATGAGCCCTATCTGGTACTTGATCTACCGCGTGAGCGATAAGAGAATAGACGGTGGTACCATCCGCTGCTTCAAAGCTGCTGATGGTATCTATGACAGGGTAACCCAGCGCCACAGGGTGTATAGTTGTCGGTGGGGTGCGCGTCTCCGTTTTGTGTACTATCGCAATATTACCTGAGTTCGCAGATGGCTGTGTGATGAATTTAGGCGGGTAGAAGGCCGCCACCGTAAAGCCACTGATGAGTCCGGATAGAGCAAAGAATATCATGGCAGTGATAGCAATAGTTCGTGATCGCAAACTCAAGCCTGGCGTTGAATCTTGTACCGCTATGTTCTTCATATAGCCTATCCTGCTAATTCCTCAATACATCTCCTGAACACCATCCTACCATAGTTTTAGCTTCCTCTCGCTTTAATAAACGCTATATAGCCAATATTGGTACTGCTAAGCCGATGGGGATGCAATCGCCTCAGAGGTGATTGCCATCTGGACAATACGCGGAAGGGTGAAGCAAAAACGACTGCCCCGTCCTGAAATTCCTGCGCTCTCAACCCAGATACGCCCACCCATCGCTTCCACTAATTGCTTGCTGATATATAATCCCAGGCCGATCCCACGTATTGGCCCCGAGAGATCGCGTCGCAGGCGTACGAATTGACCAAAAAGCAGGGGTATTTCATCCGCTGGGATACCCGGCCCCGCATCCTGCACGCTGATACATACCTCCGGTACATCATTACTGTGGCATCTTGCGCTGACGACAACCGCTGTGCCGTCCGGAGAATACTTGAGCGCGTTGGAGATCAGATTGCGCAGCACCTGGCGTACATACAATGCGCACGCCCGTACAATCAACGGCTCGGAAATATCCAACTGAATGCGGTTTTCTTGATCCCCTGGCTGCTTGTTAGAAGTAAAGTATCTAACTGCATCCTCCACTATCGCCTCAACTGCTACCTCCTCTATGTTGCCGGCCTCCATTCTCTTGCTAGTCGACCCGGCGTCTTGCAAACTATTGACCAGCAACTGTAGCTCATCGCACGCGCTCATCGCATTCTTGAGGAAGTTCATTTGCACATTGGAATCGAGGTTCCCATCCAAAGCAATGAGCAGTTCGAGATAACCATAAACTACAGTCAATGGCGTTCGTAGCTCGTGGCCCAGATTCAACATGAGCTGATCTTTGAGACGGCTCAACTCCTGCTGCTGCTCATATACACGCGTCAATTTTTGCCGGGCCATATCTGCCAGGTCCAGTGAATCGCGTTGTGAGCTGACAAGCAGGCCTACAGCCAGTAATGCCAGCGTACCAGCAATGAAGAGTTCGATCATCAGAGGCGACAGCCACATACTACGCATCCTGAAGCCATAATAAACCCACAGCACAGGTATTATGCTTACCACGCAGATCAACATGCCGCGTCGCCTGAACATCCATGCCGCCAGCGCCATAGGGATCATCAGTATGCTTGGATTGCGCGCTGCTGGCGTCATCATGTACAACATAAGAAAAAAGACCACGGAGAGTGCAACAATGCCGAGACGAACCACACGTGGCAAGGTGAGAAGAAAACGTGGTAGAGCATTTAGGAATCGCAATTCTCGCCTCCCTCTACCTCTCAAATATATCAGGATCATCTCTGACCCTGCCTCTTTGCAACATCTATGCTGAAGGAACAGGACAAATAAAAGCGCAGGGACTTAAGTGTTCATATGGTTATGGATGTGCCTAAGCGGCACAATTCTACCATATATCAACCGCAATTGACAATACTCTAAATTGTGCTCACCGCACCACCCTTACCAGCCCCTCCGCTATGGCCAGGAATACCAGGTCGAGCCCCAGCAACACTAACAAAGCGAAATCGATGCGTGTAGCAACCGATGAAGTGAGAATAAGCAGAGCGTTGTCGAAGACAAGCGTTTTAGTAAGCCACAGCACAGCAACTGCCACAACAATAAGAGACGACAAACCACCCACGAACCACCGGGCGCCCCTCCAGTCCTGCCGGCTGGGCCAGAGTTCGGAGGTGACAGTAAGAATGAGGTAGGGCGCGAAGATCAATGTCCACCAGGGCCAGCCTGGTTTCAACAATTGCAGGTGGTTGATGCTGATATTCTGCTGGATCTCCCAGATGTTGTAACCGGTCGCTACCCAGTACAACAGCAGCAGCATCACGATCCCGCCAAAGAGGGGCGCAACACCGCTCAGTCCATCGCCAATGTAGCTCACCAAGCGGCCCTGTGGCCGCATATACTGTACTTCACCCAGCTGCAGCGCCTGTCGTCCGCCGATTCTCATACTCCGGCCGTACAACCCACGCTGCATCATAGGCTTGATACGGAAAAGCGCAACACTTGTGAGCCGGAAGCCAAAGGGCATGAACAGCAGCACAACCAGTGCGTGACTCAACTCGTGCAACATCACTCCCGGCGCGTTCATCCAGAACCAGATGAGCGCCCCCCGTTCTCCCAGCATTCTATAACCCACCTCGTCCACGCGCTGTCGCAGCCGCTTGCGTGTCACGCGCAGCAGGAAGAATAATATCACGGCTCCGGCAATGATGAGCCAGGGCTGATACGGTTGGATTTGTGCTAGCAGGGTGGGGTCCATCTCACTTCTTCCTCAAGGCGTGATCTCGTCCAGTTCGGCTACATCCTGTTCTTCTTGTGCTACATCCCTCGTCTTCAACTGCAGCGGGTGCTTCCGTTCAAAGTAAACGCTCCACAGGCCGAAAGTAGCTATACTTATTGACATCAGGTAGAGCACCCGGTCTAATCCGAACAGGTCGGCAATGGCTCCGATGAAAAGAATGACCGGGATCGAGCATAAATTGTATAGCATCAACTGTAATGCCAGCACGCGTCCCTTGATCCATTCAGGTGTCCGCTCTTGCATGGCAGTGTTTGCCGGAATATTGATGAGGTCAAGTCCGAACCCCGCGGTCAACATCAGCAATGCAACAGTGCTCAGAAGGAGTGGATTTGTATTCCAACCGTGTGGCTGTAGTGTCCGTGCCAGTATAGTAACGAGTGGTAAGAGCAGGGTGGCAAGAGCAAGGGTGCCGCTGCCGATGAGGACGGCCCGCGCTTTGCCCAGGCGGCGTATGATGCGCGGCATGAGGATTGACCCCGTAACGAGGCCAATCCCCGCCGGGGCAAAGACAAATGCCATCGCATTTGGTGAAAGTAAAAGTAGTTGTGTGACAATCGGAGTCGCCAGTTCGCCTATTACAAGCAGCAGCGCCCCCGCGAAAGAGAGCTGGACGACAGCAAGAAAGAGCTGCGGGTTGCGGCGCACGAAGCTCCACCCCTGGCGCATCTCGTTCCACATCTTGCTCACCATACCCAGTGGCTGGTGCTCGGCTATCTTTCTTTGTTGCGAGAAACGTTCGGCCGGGATGAGCCAGATGAGCGCGGCACAGACGAGGTACAGCAGCCCGATAATGGCGTAGAGCATCTCGACTGGCGCGATAGTAATAGTCAGCAGTTTGAACGTGGGGAGCAGGCTCAGCACGAGAGGCGCGAAGAGAATGAAGCCCAGCGCCTGTGAAAGCATGAATGTAATCTGGAACAACGAGATGGCAGGCATCAATTCTTCCTCGTTGACCAGCATCGGAATAGCCGATCCCTCCGCCGGCGCAAAGAATTGGCCGGTGGTAGAAATCAGGAAGGTGAGCAGGTAGATGATGAGAAGCTGTTGACGATCAAGCAGCAAAGCAATGACAAAGCCAAAGGTAGCGATTGCGCGCAGGCAGTTACTCCCCCACAGTACCCGGCGTTTATTCATACGGTCCACAAAAACGCCCGCGGGCGCACCAAAAAGTACTGCTGGCAGGCTGAAAGCGATGATAGCAACGCCTATCAACGTCGTGGAACCGGTGATTTCCTCAATCAAGACGAGCAGGGCATAGTTCGAGGCATTCAGGATGGTCATGGAGAGCAGTTGCGCCAGCCACAGGAGCAGAAAATCCCTGTTTTTGAGCAGGGTCCGAAATCCTCTCTGTGGATTGGCCATATCCATAGTAATCTCCTCAAGCCTATAACTGTAAAACGGAGAACTATCCTCAAAGGTGCCTTAACTGATAATTACGTTGCTGGTGGTAATCAGGTTGGTGCGTTAGTATCAGTATCTATGGCCCGTGAGAGTACTTGCTTGGTGCGCCGCTCAACCTCGGCTCGTGGCAATAATACACGACGCCCGCATTTTTCGCAACGCAGCCCGATATCGGCCCCCAGTCGTACTACCAGCCAGTCGTAATTTCCACACGGGTGCGGTTTGCGCAGGCGCAGCCGGTCTCCTAATTCTATCTGCATGGGCGTCATGTGCTTCATTCCCCCATTCGGTGTCTCAGTCAACCTGTGCCTTTCTCCTACAAATGTCGATACAATCCATGTTCTATAATATAGTGCTCAACCGCCTCTGGCGTCTGGTACTTGATGGGTCTGCCTTCTGCAACACGCTGGCGCAAATCCGTTGCAGAAATATCCAGTTGTGGCGCCTGCACGATGATCAGGCGTTGCTTTATCCCTGGTAAACGGGCCTCTAGCGTATCGCGGTAGTCCGCTGCCTCTTCGTATCCTGGGCGCTGGACGGCCACCAGCGCTGTCAGTTGCATCAGGATACTGGCGGGATCGTACCACGTCAGTAAATCTTCCAGGCTATCTCCGCCAATGACGAAGTAGATGGCTGTCCGTGTACCCCACTGCTGGTGTAACAGGCGTAGTGTCTCCACCGTATACGATGGCCCCGGGCGCTCCAGGTCCACCAGCGAGATCGAAAAATACGGATTCGAAGCAATCGCCAGCTCTAGCATAGTCAGGCGATGTTGTGCCTCCGTCACAATTCTTTCTGGTTTGTGCGGCGGGTTCCCCGCTGGCACAAATACCATCTCGGCCAGATTTAGTGTTGTACGTACCTCCTCTGCTATGACGAGATGCCCATAATGAATCGGGTCAAAGGTGCCTCCTAACAGGCCAACGTGCCACGGGCTCGCAAAAGAACTGGAACTTCCCAAGATGTGTTGCTCCTGTCGTTCATATATCCCCGGCCGCTTCCTGGATCGTTAAATCGGCATGGGGAAGAGCAGCACGCAAAGCGTACACACTCACTGAAATAGTCGGCTCCGGCTTCACCAGGATAAGATCGATCTCCTTGAGGGACTTGAGAATCTTCCCGGGTGTTTCTTCCCTGGCAAAATCCTCCTCGGGCAGCTTGACGATGATAGTAGCGCGCCGTTCGCCGTAGAACGTGTTATTGGTAACGACACTGCCAAAGACGAGCGCGTTAGGTATCGCTACCTCTTCACCGCTTACCAGGCGCAGCTTCGTAGAGCGTATTTGCACATCCTCCACTCTCCCGGTGCGGATGACCATATCGCCGATAGTAATCTGGTCTCCAATGTGAAAGGGACGCTCCATCAGGATGTAGAACCCCGCCACCAGGTCTTTCAGGATGTCTTGAATCGCAACGGTCAGGGCCACGGTCATGATGCCGATGGCAGTTACCGGAATGGTTATCGGTATATTCCAGATCGACAGCACCCAGAAAACAATAAAAGTCAATATAATGATGTAGAAAATACGCCTGACTAATGTACGGATATTGATGTCGACGCGGTTCTCGCCCATACCCCGCACGGCGAGCGCCACCAGCGTGCGTGCAATTCCGACACCCAGGGCGATGATGAGCGCCGTTTGGACCAGGTTCAAGCTAATAGGTATGATATCTTTAACATGAATTTGAGCTTGAATCGCCGCCCACAACACTCCAAAAAGGTTATTGTCCAGGATGACGAAGACAACCGGGACAGACAAAATGAGCGGGACGAAAACGATGATCACACCCAGCGTCTGTACCAGCCAGTTGTCAAGTACAGTTTTCTTCAGGCGCCCCACCAGCAGGCGCCGCAGGATCAGGCCGATAGCCGCCGCTATCAGTACCGTCAATATAGTCAAAACAATATGTTGTGATATTATATCCATAGCATAGGTCCATCTATAGAGGAATGTTGTGCTTAACTTACCTTCGTCCGCATTATATCATACAGCCTCTGATCGTACCGTTGAGCTAGCCCGGATGCGCTAATCACCTGGCCTGCCTCCACCAGTCCGCAGCTAGCGGCTAGCTGCCCCACCACCTCTGCCGCTATGGCCCCGGCTGCCCGCAGCGGTTCGAGCCCTGCACTCTGTGTTCGCTTTGCCAGGCGCTGGCCCGCTTTGTCGAGCATCAACGGGACATGGGCAAAGTCGGGAACTGGGAAATTGAGCGCTTCATAAAGCAGCACCTGGCGCGGTGTAGAGTATAGCAGATCAGCACCGCGCACCACCTGGTTGATATGCATGAGTGCATCATCGACGACGACAGCAAACTGGTAGGCGAAGATGCCATCTGAGCGGTATACAATGAAATCCCCCACCGCTTGTTGTACCTGCTGCTCTGTGTGACCCGCCAGCAGGTCGGTAAAAGCGATAACCCGCTCATCATCGACGCGAAAGCGCCAGCACGGGCGGCGGCCATTGGCTTCGTACTGCCTGTGCCGGGCCTTTATCAAGTGACGACACGTTCCTGGGTAGCGCGGTCCTTCATCCCCCTGTTGTGGGGCGCTCGCCACCAGCGCTATCTCCGCACGCGTGCAATAGCAGGGATAGATCAGTCCGGCATCACGCAAGCGCTGCAGGTAGCCCTGGTAGATCTCCTGTCGTTCACTCTGTGTATAGGGAGCATAGGGTCCACCAGCATCCGGCCCCTCGTCCCAGTCAAGGCCGAGCCAGCGCAGGTCACTGAGCATGCGTTCGGTAACTCCCAGGCGCACGCGTGGGCGGTCCAGATCCTCGACACGCAGTATAAACCTGCCCCCGGCGCAGCGAGCGAAGAGCCATGCCAGCAGCGCTGTCCGCAGGTTGCCCAGGTGCAAATCGCCTGATGGGCTGGGGGCATAGCGGCCGCGCACTATACCAGACATTGCTCCGACCACGGGCACCCCTCTCTATCCTGTCCTCGCAGCACCGGCCACACGTTAAATTCGGCCATGAGATCTACCAGTATGCACAGGGGCAGCCCGACGACATTCAGATAACAACCATTGATGCGCGCCGTAGGCTGAAATCCTGGATGCTGTATACCGTATGCACCTGCTTTGTCCATTGGATCGCCGCTGGCAATATAGAAGGCAATCTCCTCGTCGCTGTAACGCCGCATCAACACAGGAGTGATGCAGCTTGCGCTGCGCATCTGGCGCTTGCCAGCTATGAAGTAGCTGACCGCCACGCCTGTCACGACGTGATGCCAGCGCCCACGCAGGCTCAGCAGTAGATTCCGGGCGTGTTCCTCGTCCCTTGGCTTGCCAAGGGATACATCATCTAGCAGAACAGTAGTGTCTGCTGCAATCACCATGCGGTCGGCGGCCTCAGGTAAATTGAGTACGGAGGCCAGTTTATGTTTTGCCAGCCAGGGGGCCAGGCCTTCACCTGGCCCCCGGTAGCGTCCCGCTGCCGTGTCCTCATCGGCGGGCGAGACGCAGAAGGTAAAAGGCAGACCGAGCATAGCAATGATCTGTCGTCGCCTGGGCGAGGCAGAAGCCAATAACAAAGATGGTGTCATAACGTGATTTGCTCCAGGACCGCTATGCATTCAATATGCACCGTTTGCGGAAACATGTCCAGTGGCTGCACCCAACATAAGCGGTAAATAGAATGGAGATGACAGAGCACATTGAGATCCCGTGCCAGCGTCTCCGGGTCGCACGAGACATAGACCAGCCGTGCCACCGGGTGCTGCACGAGCGCATCGAGAACCTTCTGCTGGCAGCCTGTGCGTGGCGGGTCGAGCACTAACCCATCGAGCTGTGCCGCTACGCCCGGCAGCAAATCCTCCGTCTTCCCCTGGAGTAGCTCCACGTTGACAGTATTGCGCAGGTTCCACCTTGCGTCCTTAATAGCGCTGGCTGACTCCTCAATCGCAATTACCTTCTCCACATGCCTGGCCAGCAGCAACGCAAACGTCCCTACCCCACAATACGCATCCGCGTAGGTCCCCCTAAATGTAGGGGCATTACCTGCTCCCCAGGCAGGGCCACACCGTTCCCCAGACGGCGTCCTTCTCTGGGGGAGAGGTATCCTGTCTACCGTCTCTTTCAGCAACCCCTCCAGCACCATCCGCGCCATCTTCTCCGCCTGGGCGGTGTTGGTCTGAAAGAACGAACTCGGGCGGATGCGGAATGTTTCCCCTGCCAGCACTTCCTCCATCGTCTCGCTGTGTACATCCAGGCCGGCCGCGGCAAGTTGTCCTGCGATCTCGGGTGCAGGATATGGCTGCAGCAGCGCCTGGCCGCTGGCAGCGCTACAGCGAACCAGTAACTGGGGTCGCGCATTAGACACCTGGCTGAGCACGCCCAAAACGCGGTTGATCTGCTCGTGGGCGATGGGGCAACATGTCAGCGGCAGCACACGATGCGTTCCCCTGGCGGTCAGGCCCGGTTGCCCATCGCGATTCACCGAAAAACGCATATGGTTGCGATAGTGCCATGGGTCGTCACATGGCACGGTTTCCAATAGCGGAGGGTCGTCGAATCCTCCAATGTCGCGCAGCAATTGCCGCACGACGGACCATTTCCACCTCAGTTGTGCCGTGTACTGCATGTGCTGGAGCTGGCAGCCCCCGCACGTGCCGAATACTGGACAGGGCGCAGCAACGCGCAAAGGCGAAGCTTGATGGATCTCGGTAATCTCCACGCGAGGCGGGCGGGGCTTCCAGTGACGCCTGTGCCGCCTCCGCTGTGGTGCTGGCACTTCCTCCACAGCGATAGTGACCTGCTCTCCCGGTAGCCCGGCGGGGACATGCAGCGTGCGAACCACCTGCTCCCCCGCCTCGTTCACTTTGCTGATCTCTGCCAGTGTGTCACCTTCGAGCGTCATCTCACCCAGCGTGACGTTGTGATAGCCAATCGGGCGCTCTTGCTGTGTCATCGCTTCTTGTGCTTATCCATGACTTGCCGCACTGTCTTCACCATCTCCAGGTTGGGGTTGATGCGCTCCGCCTCTTCCAGCAACTCCTGTGCGCGCCGGTTTTCGCCGCTGTCCAGCAGCATCGCTGCCAGTATTGCTCGCAAATGCGCCGATTGAGGATGGACACGCAGTCCCTGTTCCAGCGTCTCGCGGGCCTCCGCTGTTCGCCTCAACTCCATGTAAACCGCCGCCAGTTCCCCGTAAGCGCGCAGGTCATTTTCCACTTCGATGGCACGCTTCAAACTATCCACCGCCTCGTCGTAATGCTCCAGCGCATACTGGATATGCCCGATGTTGTACCAGATGGCAGGATAGTTGGGGCTGATCTCTGCTGCCCGTAAGAAATGCTTTAACCCCTCGTCTTGCTGATTGCGATACATGGCAACGTTGCCCAGACTCGCTTCGATCACCGTCGCCTCGGCCGGGCTTGGGTCTAGTTTCTCGGCCTCGTGCAGGAGCCTCTCCGCCTCCTCGACCTCTTCCTCCTCGCCGTGTTGAATCAGCGTCTCCGCCAGCAGCGCATATCCCAGGGGAGCATTGTCCGCGGCAATTGAGTCCCGCAGTGCCTTCTGCGCGAGTTTGTAGAATTGTTCGCTGCGTTCCCACTGGTTGCCATCGCCGTACATCTCCTTGAGACTTGCGAGCAACACACCGAGCTGCCTCAGCGTATCACCGCGCATCTCGGGGAAGCGCTGGGCCATGCGTTCCAGGTAAACGGTCGCTCGTTCGATTGCGCGTGCCGCCTGTGCCTGCTCAGCTGCCTCAGCGTAGACCGAACGGTCCAGAGGAAGCTTCACCATCAGCGCGTCGCTATAGTGCATAGCCTGTGTCACGAACCGGAGTATTTCTCGAATGTTTTCCTGCGCTTCAGCATCGTTCGGTTGACGCTCCCTGACAATCTCATCTACCCTATCGTGCAGCTCCTTTGACTGCTTCTGTAGCTCATTGATAGGCAGCCCCTGTAAATTGGCTCCCTCATCCGTCATGCTTTGGATGCGCCATTCCCCGTTTTCTTGCACGAGGGTGTAACTCGTCCAGAACCAGTGCCGCCCGGTCTCCTTATTCACAGCGGTCCCCATCGCCATCTCTCTCAATGTGCCGCTCAATGGTGTGTTTTGCAGTTCAAGCGACCAGCCGATTTCGACCTCTTTGCGCGAAGAGGCATGGCTGCCAAAGACCGGTGTGGGCACCCAGAGCATACTTTTCGGCTGTTCGTGTTCGTTGATAAAGCTGATCGAGAAATCTCCGGCGTCGGCCTCATTGGCCCACGCGCGGCGACGCTCGATCCACTCGTCCCTCGTCAACCCTTCGCGCAGGCTGCTCCCGCTGGTGAGCAAATCATATGCCAGCCCAAAATCACCCAGTGCCCAGCCGCCGACAAAATTGGCAGTCACCTCTTCAGCGTTCAGATCCGGGCTGATGAACGTGCGCCCGCGATCTTCACCTACGTCACTGGCCTGCCATACCAACTGGTTGATGATAGGCAAATTATGGCGGTAATCCTTGTGCGGAGTAGTACCCCGCCACTTGTTGACCGAGAGCGCCTCCTCGATCAGGCGGCGTCCCTCTGCCAGCGTGCTGTCGGTTGTCTTAATATCGGCTGACTTTGCCGCCATCTCAGCCATTTCGCTGTCGATACGGCGCTTCGTACCGGTCCTGGTGAAGAAATCCTTCAATCCTTCTTCCCAGAAGTCCAGCAGGAAGACAAGGGCGCGAGCCTCGTTATAATCCATTCCCTGTTCCCAACACAGGACCAGCTGTATCTCGCCCTGCTCGCGCATCTCGGTCACAACCCCTTTCCAGAAGCGTGGTGGGCTACTGGTCATCAGCGTGGCGAATCTGTCGGTCGCCGGGGGGCTCCAACCTGGATACACCCTGGCTCCCTCAAGATGTATCAGCGAGCGCCGCGCCTCCTTGCGGATGTTTTTGTTGGGGCTAAGTTCGTGTAGAGCGTTTAAAACGTCGGCAGCGTCTGTATCATATTCCTTTGACAATATCTTCAGCAGTGCCATCTGCGTGGCCTCTGGCATGCTGCTGATCCCGGCCAGCGCCGCCTCTGCCTGTTCCCGGCTGCTGCTCACGTGCAGGTCGCCAGCAATATGGTGGTATTGTTCAAGCAGGTGTTCGGCCTGAGCTTCATCCTCCTGCGAAACGGGCAGGTGTGTATGTACTTCCTTCTTGCGACTCATCTCTATCCCTCTTCCTGGCAAGGACAATCATCTTCACTTGCGTGTACCTGTCGATTGTATCACGAAGAGCGCCAAAAATGTAGGGGGCGGCTCTTGCGGCATCCTGTCCGGGGAACAGGTATAAGGGATACCCGAGTTGATGCCGTATGCTGTCTTGCCCTCGCTCACGGGGCGGCATTATCCCCGTTGTACTGCGGGCTGATCTTCCTCCTGCCCCGACCATGTGCTATGCAAGTAGAGCCAAGCCCGTGCAGAAGCAAAGCAGCCAGGAGACATCACATTGCGGAAGAGCAACACAACCTGCATGGCAGCGCGCACACCTACGGGAGCGAGGATAATCTGTCTCCGGACTGCCTGTTCGCCGCCGCCAAAGATAAACGGTACATTACGCCGCCGTGCGCCATAGTAATCGGGCAGGGGCCTGGCGTTCATCAGCAAGAAGATCGGAAAAATCGCGCAGTAGAAGTAAGATGGTAAACTGCGCCACGCGAAGATCAATGGGAAAACGGCCAGCAGCATCGCGGCCTCAGGATGTTTGCGGCAAAGACGCCAATAGTAGACCAGAGCCAGGATCAGAGCGCCGCCCTCGAGGAGGGCATATACCCAGTTGGGGAAGTAGGGTAATACATGGGTGATATTGAGTTCGATCAATCCAATGCCCATTGGGAACATAGGATCTGCAACCGGCGCGAACACGCCGGCCAGCCAGGCCTGCGGGTCCCAAACGATAAAGGGCAAGTTAAAGAACAGCCCAATCACCCCAGCGATCGAAAGGCGGTACGCCGCCTCTCGTAAGCCATATTGACGCCACGTCATAATCAGATAAAAAGGAACGAAGTACCACGCAATCTGCTTGCTTGCGACCGCCAGGCCCAGGAACAGGGCCGACCTCCAGCGATGATCCCGCAGCAGCCAGACCATGACAATGAGCAGCGTATAAAAAATATCCAGGTTGCCACTTATGGTTGAACTCCACATTGGGACGTTGGCCATGGCGAATAATAAGACCCAGGGGCGCAGCTCTGGCCGGACGACCTTCCAGGCGATTGCCACCAGTAGAACATAGCATGCCAGGTAAAATGGCAGGACATTATAGGCTTTGAGCCATACGAAGGGCACCAGTGTTAGAAAGGACAGCGCAGGATAGCTGACCTTGGACTCAAACTCCGTCCCCTCACCATTTTTGAGATCGGTATCCATCACCGTCTGAAACTCTACCGACGTCGGATACTCTAGTCGATTGGCGAATTCCCCCACGCGCAGTGGTGTTGTCCAGTTTGGTTGGATTCCGAAGCGTCGTGCTATATCTAGCATATTGGAGTCGGTGTATGGATTGCGCCCTTGCAAAAGGAGCGCCGCCGCGTTCGTATCGAGCGATGTACCATCGTTGGTAAATTGCGGAGGCAGGAAGCTCTCGACGACCGTATAGACGCACAGAAAGCCGCCCACCAGGGCGAGAATCATCATGAGCGCCAGCGTAATACGCTGCCAGAGCCGTGGAGATTTGTTCAACTGCCGCGTTTGCTGCTTGAGCGTCACAGGACGAAATGTCATCCACACAGCGCCAAAGCTCCCCAGCAGCGACACAAACGCAAGAAAACGCACAAGCGCGTACAACACATAGCTGAAAGCTTTGATTGGCTCTGGATCGTACATAACCTCGCTCAACGACATTAGAATTAGAGCCAACCCGAGCCAAGTCGCCCGCCGTTGTAGCTCTACCACCTGGCCGTTGTCGGGGGAAGTGTCCTCACTAAAGAAGTGACGCACAGCAAAGAAATCACGCACCCATCCGAATCTGTTCCTGGTTTGCTGTTCCTCTGGTCGAGTCGTCTGTGCAAGTGCAGATTGCTGCTCCATACGTTTGTGCTTATTTCCTTCCACTCATCTAAGGTCGAACTTCGTGTCTGCTCATCCTGATGTATACGCATATGGTCGAGCAGTATGCGTCTATGTGATGAAACACTTTGCTTGTACCTCTCCATCAGCATGCCGAGGCGAAATGGCTTCCCCCACAGCAAATAAGGGGTTTTCTTGGCCTGAGTCTTAGAACGAAGGGAAAGATAGTTGCGTCACAAATTGAAGAATAATCCAGCTTCGGAGGTAATCACAGGTGCAGGCGCAGGTAGAGTTCGCGGTGCTGGAGTTCAAAACCTAGCGCTTCATAAAGCTTGATGGCGGGTATGTTGCCCTCCCACACATGCAAATCGAGCGCCTTTAACTCTCGTTCCGTACGGGAATACAGAATAATATGTTCCATCAGGCTTTGTGCCAGCCCATGCCTGCGGTAGTCTGGGTGAACAATCACCCGTTTAATATAGCCAGTACCACTGGGATACTCGGTAGGAGGCACCATCAGTTCGGCTTTCGCCGCGACCTGGCCTGCCACTTCAGCCAGGAAAATCAGTGTCTGTACGTGTGTAGAGGGATCGACCGAGCCAAAGTACTCCTGTATCTCTCGCCGCAAATTGCGCGTGGGTGAAGTACTGAAGCTATCCAGTTCCTCAATCGCTGCAATGTCTGCCTCAGTCGCAATGCGTATCAACAACGATGCTGCCTGCAGATCATTGCTCATGCGTCTCGTCCTGGCGTGCCGCCGGCATTTTTTTCCGTGGTAGTAGCACGATCAGAACGAATGCATACACGGAACAGCCCAGGATCAAGATGGCGTACACCTTGCTCTCAGCATCCCCCCCTGCGACCAGCATCGCCAGCCCCCACCACAAACAGCCCACAGCAACGACAAATAACAATATAGTACTCGTCAGCTTTTTGTTCATCGATAAATTTCCTTGAAACTCTGGCGACCGCTTTGGGCTCACCTTATATCAAATCCGTTTAAAGAGGGATTCTTCGGGGGCACCCCGACCCCCGCCAGGGGAGACCCCTGGACCCCCTTTTGATATTAACTCTGCCCTGATTATAGCACAAACCACGAGGCCCAATTACTCCATCACCCTCTTCGCCACCTCTACCCCGTGTTCCAGCGCCAGGTGAACCCGCCCGCCCACAAAAGCATCCCCGCAGAACGCCAGCCCGTTCGGTAGAGCAACCCCGTTCACCCTGTCCCCATCGGCCTTCTCCAGCGGCAGCGCGTAAGGCCAGCGCTGCACATCCCAGAATACCAGTCTACCCGGCCGCTCGTCAATCAGCGTCACCACACGCTCGGCCACCTCCTCTACCAGCCTCTCGTCCAGCGTATCCCAATGTTCCTGGCTGTATTGCGGCGCCATCTGCGCAATCAACAACCCCGCACCTTCAGGAACCCGTTCAGCAGTCTTTTCGTGCTCCCACGCCAGCCACGAAATCGCGTGCGCCTTGTCCGTGTTGACCAGTGCGTAATAGGCTCGTATCCGGGGTACCGGCCTGTAACCCAGCATTACCGATATCAGAGGGTTATACCGCGTCTCGCGCAGGCCGGCGCATACAGCTTCCCGCAGCTCACCCGCCATTTCGCTTGCCTTCACCAGCGTGATCGCCTCTACAGCGGGAAAAGCAATCAACAGTTTCTCGAAATCTCCCAGGAAATACTCCTGCGTTCCCAAGAGCCTCCACCTGCTAGCAATCCGTTGCACGCGCACAACGCCCGTCTCCAGGCGAACATCCAGCCCTTCGGCCATCTTCTGTGCCAGCGCTATCAAGCCGTTCCGGTAATTCCACCTGGGATCAGCATTTTGTAGCGAGTCACCTTCCTGAATGCGTCCCTGGCTATCAAAAATCCACACAGGCTTGCCAATATCAATGAGGTCATCTCTACGGAAGCGCCCGCTAATCCAGGCCTCGCTCACTGCGCCGCCGCCCTTGACGTACTGCGCGCCTGAATCGTAAGTGAAGCCATCGCGTCTCCGCGTGGTTGCTCTCCCTCCCACCTCTCCACTCTTCTCAAAAATCGTCACCGTGTGCCCCGCGTCATGCAACGTACGCGCCGCCGCCAGCCCACTGATGCCAGCGCCTACAATAGCTATCGATGTCATCTATTAGCTACTCCCGCACTTCCCGCGTCCAGTTTTCTTTCCACAGATAGGAACGAGCTAATAGCTCCTCTGCGCTTTTCATCGAAGACTCGGTAGCATTGCCACCCATGATCTGTGCAATCTCCCGCACCCGCTGCTCAGGGCGCAGCTCATGCACCTGAGTAATTGTGCGTTCCTCGTGGATTTGCTTATTCACATTGTAATGCGTATCGGCAAACGCGGCGATCTGTGGCAAGTGCGTCACGCAGATCACCTGGTGATTGCGCGTCAGCATCCACAGCTTCTCGCCCACAATCTGCCCGCTTCGCCCGCTGATGCCTGCATCGATCTCGTCAAAAATCAACGTGGGTGTAGCATCTGCTGCTGAAAGTATGCTTTTCAACGCCAGCATCAAGCGCGACGTTTCGCCGCCGGAAGCAATCCTGGTCAGCGGCTTAAATGGCTCGCCTGGATTCGGAGCAATGAGGAATTCCACCTGGTCGATCCCGGTCAGATCGCATGTGTAATATTGTTCTGGCTGTCCATTGATGCTTGCAGGAACGCCATTCTCATCGGGAGTTTGCTCCAATTGAATGGAGAAGCGTGCTCGCCTCATATTGAGTTCGTCTAACTGCGCTTCCATTTCAGCAGACAGTTTCGAGGCCGCTGTGCGCCGCTGCGCGGAGATTTTCTGCGCGATCTGACCGATCTCGCGCCTGAACTGCCCGTCTCGCTTCTGCAAATCAGCAATCATTTCATCCCGGTGAGTAATCCCGTCGAGTTCCTTCTGATCTTCTGCCGCCCGCTGGAGAATCTCCTCGATGGTAGCGCCGTACTTGCGCTTCAGCCGGGAGATCAAATCCAGGCGCTCTTCTATCCCGGCAAGCCGCTGCGGGTCGTCCTCAATCTCACTCTCATAGCTGCTGATGCTGGCAGCTACATCTTCCAGGCGATACACCGCCTCTGCCAGGCTCGATTCATACTCTTTCAGTTCTTTGTCCATACGCGCCAGTTCGCTCATGCTTTTCTGCGCTGTTCGTAGCTGGTCAAGCGCTGGCCGGAAATCATCGCTCCCTGTGTCGCCCCCCTTTATCGACCCGTAGACGAACGCACATAATTCGCGCAGCCGCTCCGCGTTGCTGAGCACTTTGCGTTCCTGCTCCAGCTCCTCCACCTCGCCGGGCTGCAGTTCCGCCTTCTCAATCTCCTCGATCTCATAGCGCAGAAACTCAGCGCGTCGTGCCTGTTCTCGTTCATTCTGCTGCAAAGCTTGCAGCGTCTTGTGCGCGCTGCGCCACTCTGACACCTTCGTACTGAGTTGCTCTCGTAACAGAAGCAACTCGGCGTAGCGGTCGAGAAAGTTGACATGCTGCTCCGGTCGCAACAGGCTGAGGTGCTCGATCTGGCCGTGGATATCAACCAGCCAGCTTGCCACCTGGTGCAGCGTCTGCTGCGTCACCGTACGCCCATTGATACGTGCCACCGTGCGCCCCGAGCGGAAAATATCGCGCGTCAGAATCAGGTGCCCATCCTCCGTCTCGATGTCGAACTCGTGCAGCAGCGTAGCAAGCGCCACACCCGCGTCCGCGCTGTTTGCATCAGCCTGGCGGCTTTCAGCGCTTTGCGCTTCGGCTTTGTCGAACTCCTCAAACATCGTACGCGCCCCATTGCTCGCCGCTTCTATCGCGGTCGCTCCCACCGCGGAGGTCGCGAGTATGAGCCATTCATCGCTTATCGGCGGCAACTTCTCAATCGAGAAGACCCCTTCCACAGTCGCGCGTTCGCATCCTGCGCGCACAAATTCCGCGCCGATCTTACCGCCAAGCAGCGCGTTAACGGCATCAATAATGATCGACTTGCCTGCGCCCGTCTCACCCGTGAACACATTGAACAGGCGGTGTAACCGCAAGTGGAGCGTATCGATAATAGCGAAATCTTTAATGCTTAGTTCGAGTAACATAGTTGCTATTGGCTGGCTGACAAATCATCGTCACTTTTTAACTTCGATTTGATAATCTGGTAAAAATACGTCGGCGGCCTGCGCCTGAGAAACTGCGTTACACTTGGACTCTTCTTAACTGTAACCAGCGCGCCATTTTGAATCTCGCGGTTCATCTGCCCATCGGCTGAAAGAACGCCACGCTGCGACCCTGTAAAAATCTGGAGCTTCACCCTGGCTTCTGGCTGCAAAATCAATGAACGATCTGAAGCCAGATGGGGCGCGATCGGCGTCAACACGCTGCTCTGCACCTGTGGATGCAGCAGCGGCCCGCCTACCGCCATATTATAAGCTGTCGAGCCGGTGGCCGTCGAAAGAATAATGCCGTCGGCGTGGGAAGTGCTGTAATAATAATCATCAACCCAGATGCGCACCTGCACGACGCGCGGCCACATCCCGCGTGCAATCACAATATCATTCAGCGCCAGGAACTCTTCTGCCCGTCCGTCCTGCTGCAGTTCGGCTTGCAGCATCGCCCGTTTATCGATCCACACGGAGGCATCCCGCTCGAGATAAAAGGGAAGTTGAGAGGCCAGTTCATGAGGTTCAAGCTCCGTCAGAAAGCCCACTCGTCCAAAATTGACTCCCAGTATCGGCACATCGGCAGCGGCGCAAATGCGTGACGCGTGCAAAATCGTCCCATCTCCCCCCAGCACAATCACCAGGTCATATCCCTTCAGCAAAGTCGCCGGATCCCCTCGGCTCCCAGCCGGTAGAGGCTCCTCATCCTCGTCGCGGATATCGATACAAAGCACCTCGTATCCCCGCTGTCGCAATAGGGGTACCAACTGGGCAGCAGCCTCCGAAGTGTCCTGTTTGCGGCCCTGATAAAATATCGCAATTGCCTTCAACTACAAGCTCCGAATCAGCACTCCAGGGCGAACATCGAGTATTGTCTCTACCACTGCCCTTTAGCCACTGTAATGGTACGATATGGGCGCGGGGTTGTCAACCGGAATAGCTGAGAAATCGGCTGTATACACGGCCGGCAGCAGAAGTTCGGTGCCTATCGCGCGGACCGCTTTTTCTCCTTCCCGCTAAGCATGGTGAGATATTGCCGCCCGCTTTCCCAATTTGCCAATCAGGCCGCCCAACCAGCTAAGAAACAGGCTCAACAGTGTGGCAGCTAGCCCAACAACCACCAGATATATCCCTATAATGAGCAGGGGTCTCCACGCTTCCGAGCCCAGAGAGCCATCTGTCACCAGCATAACCACGAGGTAGACGATCAGAGTGGACACGAGATACAAGAGGACTGCCCACAAACTGGCAATGACGCCCACTCTAGCGCGTCCCATGCGTCTAGCAGCCGCGAAAGCCGTAAAGAAGGCCACCAGCCCACATAGAAGAGGCGTCAGATAATAAGGAGCATACAGTGAGAAAGCAGCATTCACATAGAAAGGGGTTTCTGGAGCTGATACTCGCACAAGTATAGACACCAGTAAGGCTACCTGATCCTGATAATTGCCGAAGATAGACGGGAAGATGCCTGGATCCGCATGAAAACGCACGCTCCAGTTGACCAGGATCGCGATGAGAGGGAAACAGGCCTCGATCAGCCCAGCAATTAGCACCCATTTGAGAAAGCTCCGTGGTCGCTGGGGTCCAACTTGCCCCGGGCGCAGAGGTTCCGGTTGCCTTGCCTCCGATGATAAACGATCGAATGAATTGGAGGACATAGGACGATCTCCTTCCGACATATTAAAAAGAATCCACTCTGCACTATGAGCTGGAGTAAAAGATCTGCTGAAACCGCTCCTGCGCCCACCAAAACGCCTCCTCCTTCGACCGTACTACCCCTTCCGCCTGCGCCTCGGCAACCTGCTCAAGCAACTGCCCAACCAGGGGTCCGGGCTTCAACTTCAGCCGCCGCATCAACTCCTCCGCGCTCATCAAGCATGGCGGTAGAATACTCTCCCGTTCGCGCACATAGCGTGTTAGCAACAGCCTTACAAATGCCACGTGCTGCTCCCACGACTCCGTGAGAGGCTGCGGCCCCAGCGTGGCCATGTGATCCGCCAGCGAAAACAGCGCTACAGCAATACCCATTGGCCCCAGGTCCACAAAATAACGGCGAATAGCGCGCGGTGTCACACCATCAAGCTGCGCCAACTGCCCTGGACGCATGTGATGTGCCGTCACCAGCTCCACCAGGCGGCGATCCTGCGTACTCGCACCCAGCCGTGTCATCACCTGCCGTACCAGTTGCACCCCTGCCTGCTGGTGATGGTAAAAATGTATGCTGCCGTCCTCATCCAGCGTATACGTCACCGTCTTCCCAATATCATGCAACAGCGCTGCCAGCTTCATGCATGGCGCCATCAAATCCGCAAACCAGAAAACTCCCTGCTCCTCTGCTTCCCTTAACAACGTATGAATCTCCTCCCAATCCGCCTCTCCCTTACCGGCCACGGATGGCCCTTGTTCATACGTACTGCCTTGTTCCCGTGCTTCGTCCTGTCCTTCACTGTACCTGTGTTCCTCTGTTTCGCCTTCCCCCAAGGCGTGCCCCTCTCTTCGAATCATCCCCGCCAAGCGCTCCAACGCACCAACCGATTCCAACGAATGCTCCAGTACATCCCAAAAATGCGGATCCGGCTGCCCCATCCCGCGTGCCCGAACAAACTCCGGAATCAACACCACCAGCAGCCCCAGCCCATCCATGTACCGCAGGCGCTCACTCGCCCTATCTGGCTCCAAAATAGCATACAACTCATCATGCACCCGTTGAACTGCCACACGTGTCAACAGTCCCGCGTCCTGCCTCATCAACCCCTCCGTCCAGCCATCCACGTGCAGCCCATAGCGCATCCTCAACCTTACCGCGCGCAGCATCCGCAGCGGATCGCGCTGGAACACACCATCATCCACCGCCCTCAAACAACGTCCCTCGGCATCTGCAGCTCCATGCAAGGGATCTATTAAATGTAAGGGCATTACCTGCCACCCATCATTCCCCATCGCAAACCAGCGCACCACCTCCTCCAAACGCACCGCCATCGCGTTTACCGTAAAATCCCGCTGGCGCAAATCTTCCTCGATAGACCCACTCTTAAACGGCGCAACATCGAACACAATCTCCTGCCCTTCCCCCTTTACCACCACTCTGCCAGTCTTATCATGCAAAAAAGCATAATATCCCCCCAACCTATCAGCCAGTCCTCGTGCCAGCCCAGGAGGGTCCCCACCTGTCACAACATCCCAATCGACACACACCTCTCCAAGCAAAATATCCCGTACCGATCCCCCAACCAGGTAAGCCTCCTGCTCGTGCTCGCTGAAGTATTTACTTGTTGCTCTCAAAAGTTCAAGGGTCCGGGTATCCAAACTATGGTCTTTCTCTGTATATCAGGCGTATGCATTTACCAGCCGCGTCCATAGCAGAATAGCACAGCGGTCAAGCTGGCACATTACTGGATTGACACGCAAGTGGTTATCAAGGGCGCGGTTCAAGAACTGGTGCTGGCGCAGGGTCGAAGGCTTGCAGATACCTTGCATGATTCAACCAAAATTTTTGGGAATAGATGAGGTTAAACACCGTGGGACATTTGTGACGCTTGGGACAGGGGGTCCACAACCGATGATAAGATTTACGCCAGGTCACATGGTGGGGATCAAATCACCATGGATCACCTAGTATCAGTATAATAGGGTGATGCAAATGTTGTGTCAGACTGGTCACAAACAAATGAGTTATTCGAATGAGCATCACCGGCTTGCCATTTCTGAAAACCGGTTGACAACACCCTGCATAAGCGCTACATTAGATGAACTTCGATAAAGTCCTTGCCTCCAGCAAAAAAATCGTCGAGCAGCGCTTGAAGTAATAGGTCGGAGAAATTACTCGTGCTTAATGACTAGAAAGAACTCGCTGCAAGCCACGGGACTTCAGTCCCTGTAGATAGGCGGGTAACCCTGCCTGGGGCAGGTAATGAGCTGGCTTTAGCCCTTGTGGAGTGTCACTAGGCATGAGCCTCACAAACTGGTATATTTAAGGATAAACAAAAGTATGAGATACTGGGGTGGGTAAGCGTAGCTGCTTACCTTAAGTGCCAGGAAGTAGCATGAGTCAGAACTATGGTGTACTGCGAGTCGTGCGCGTGCGACCGCCGGCCAGCGCAACTGCCAGCATTCAGGACAAATATCCCACCGGCTGGTTACCTGAAGAAGGCCTGGTGCATGTACTCACGCGCCGCGAAACGACCATCGGGCGCTCCTTCAATAATGATATCGTTCTGATGGATCCCACGGTATCGCGTGAGCACGCCAGCCTTATCCTCAAACCGGACGGCTGGCATCTTGTCAACCTGACCACGCAGAATATAGTACGTGTCAATGGGCGACCTGTCACCAGCGGCGGTAGCCTGGCAGTCCAGCCACAGGACATCGTCATTCTCGGCAGCACCATGCTCCAATTGATCGCTCCGCTCAGCAGTGGGCAGGGCGAACCTGATCTGGTTGATATCTCGTCGACCGGCGACATCAGCCGTGTGGCAACCCATCCTATTCAACTGGCAACACGGCCTGCGGATCAGCCCGCTCTACCTGCTAATATCCCTCTTGAAAGAGGAAGACAGCCCGCCGCTGATGGGCAGGGAGCGTCAAAAGCGCCTCTACCTGTTTCACCTTTACCAGTTCCTGCTCAGCCTTCTTTCCCCATTCCACAGGGAACTCCCGGCGCCCCGGTGCTCTCCGTACAGCCGGAGCCGGAACTGGCAGCACAGCCATGGAATGAAGAAGAGGAAAGCGTGTTCGGCGCGGGTGTCACCATGCAATTTGCCCTGCCCCAGCGTATGGGCCTGCGTACGCGCTGGCTCATTGCGGGCGTGGGCGTGGCGATCCTGTTCATCAGTGCCACTATCACCATCATACTCAACAGCCTGATAGGTCTTTCCGCCCTGACAGAGAACGGCGTATCCAGTGTCGTAGCTGCGCTGACGATACCCCTCCTGCCAGCTATAGGTATCAACCTGCTCGTCAATTTCATGGATCGCTATGAGCGCGAACCCTGGTTCCTTCGCCTGGCCGCATTTCTATGGGGAGCCATCATCGCCATTCCATCCGCCTTCTTCATCGAACAAAACATAGAAAATATCCTGCAAAATCTCCTCGGTCCAGGCACCAGCGATATCCTGCACAACGCGTTCGATGGGCTGAACGCCGGCATCACGGAGGAAACGGTGAAAGGGCTGGGTCTGCTCTTGCTCTTTTTCATCCTGCGCGATGAATTCGATAATGTTACTGATGGTATCGTCTATGCCGCCTTGATTGGCGCGGGCTTCGCCTTCGTGGAAAATTTCAGATACTTCGCCAGCAACTCCAGGGAAACGCTCGTGTTTCTTATAGTTGGCAGGGTGATCCTCGGCTGGTTGGGCCACTCAACCTTTACTGCCTGCTTTGGCGCCGCCCTTGGCTATGTTCGCCATACGAAAGTACACTGGAAACAGATGCTCATACCCCTGCTAGGTTACTTGATAGCCGTCGGCCTGCACAGTTTCTATGATTTTGTCGATTTCCAGGCAGGAGCCGCTATCCGTGCTGCTCCCACTGACAGCAGCGTTGCGCTCTTCTCGCTCATCGCCATCATTGGCGACTACATCCCGCCTTTCCTGGCTCAAGTCGGCTTGCTCTATATCCTGGTGAAGGGTCTCGCCCACGAGGCCGCCGTAATCCGCGAATTCCTGGCCGCCGAGGTGAGTGACGGCGTCGTCATGGTCAACGAATACGCGCTTCTGCAAAACTCCTTTCAGCGCACCAGGGAAGAACGACGCATCCTGCGCAAAAGCGGCATCCCCCAGTGGCTGCGTGTCAAGGCGCTCTATCAAACAGAAATCGGCCTGGCTTTCCGCAAATGGCACGTTAAAATGGGTGACAAACCCAAACTCGGCTACCTTCAACCCGAGGACGCCTACCGCCAGCGTATTCGACGCCTGCGCAACGAAATTCGCTCCGCCGGCATGAACCCGCAATATAACCAGGGCTAGCTCCTTGCGGGAGATACTGCAATTGGCAAGGTAAACCAGAAGGTCGCACCATGACCAGGAGCACTCTCGACCCCCACCTGCCCGTGGTGCTGCTCGATGATGGCCCTGGCGATGGCTAATCCCAGTCCCAATCCTCCGTCTGGCTCCTGGTGCCTGGGCACTGCCACTTGATAAAAACGCTCCCACACACGTTGTTGCTCCCGTGGGGTCAACCCTGGTCCCTGGTCACGTACCGACACCCGCGCGACGATTCCCGTTACCTCCAGGTGTACCGCTACCGCCTGATCGACCGGCGCGTACTTGAGGGCATTGGTCAGGTAGTCGGTCAGCACCTGCCCGATGCGGCCAGCGTCGGCGATCACCGGCACTACCTCGTCTGGAGGCAAGACCAGCTCGATGTGGCGCGTGCGTACCGCCTGCTGGTTGGCGACCGTCTCCCGCACGATTGTGACGAGATCCTCGCGTTGCAACGACAATTCAAATTTGTGCATTTCCAGCCGGGACACGTCGAGCAACTCCCCCACCAGGCGGGCTTCGATGTGCACTCGCCCGAGCGCCTGCTTGAGCACCGTCTCGATCTTGCCGATGAGGTCCTTTGCCTCAGGCGAGAGCGATTCGGGGAGAAGTTCACCGTACAGCAGCGCCAGCTCAATAAAGCCCATGATACTCTGGAGCGGCGTCCGCAGTTCATGGCTCACCATGCTCAGAAACTCCTGTTTGCGCCGTTCGGCCTCTTTCTGCTCGGATATGTCCAGGATCACCGTCAGCGCGAGATCTCGCTCCTTATCAAACAAAGCCCCCGCAATCAGGATTGGCACGTGACGACCGTCCTTGTGCAGGGATTCCCTCTCCTGGGGAGGCAGGGCTCCTGTCGAGAGAAGCGTCTCTTCCATGTGCGCCAGTGCCTCGAGAGAGTCTGGTGGGACCAGTTGGTGCCAACTGAAGGTTTCGGAGAGCAGTTCATCTTTGCTGTAGCCAACCACCTGGGCGTAGCGGTCATTGACTTCATAGATGCGCCCGGCGCCGTCAGTCACAGCCATCCCGAAAATGTTGGACTCCACCAGCATGCGCAACTTCCGTTCGCTGTACTGGAGTTGCTGCTCCAGTCGATACCGCTCGGTCACATCGCGGAACACGACTACGCCCCCGACGATCTGGCCCGCGGCATCGTGAATCGGTGCGCCACTAGCATTAAAGTACATGTCCTGCTCCCCGGTGGTGTGGCACATGAGGTCCATCGTGTTGGTATCCGAGAGGCGTTCTCCGCGCAGTACCCGGGATATGGCCCATTGGTCCCTGGGCAGCGGCCTTCCCTCCAGGTCACGCGGAATCGCTCCTTCATTGCGCTTGTGAGAAAGGAGGAGCTCGGGATCAGGGTCTGCTGGCAGGCTGAAGAAGGCACGAAAAGCCGCGTTGGTGTGTTTGGCTCGTCCTTCGCTATCACTGACCACAACGCCATCAGTCATGGCCTCAAAGGTCGCAGTAAGCTCGCCGGCTTTGGCCTGGGCCTCCTGCTCGGCCTGGTGCAGGGCGTCCTTCTCCGCCTCCAGCTGGCGGTTCAGCTCCTCGAGGCGACGGCGCGCCTGCACCTGTTCGGTCACCTCCACGCTATGAATCAAAATCCCATCAATGTCCCCTTGTGCCGTACGCAGGGGTTGATTCACAACGTTGAAATAGGCTTCTTGTAGCACCCCGTTTCCCCCGCGGTCGACTCGGGCGGGGAACTCGGTGCCAACGAAGGGCGTGCCGGTAGTGTAGACCTCATCCAGGATAGCGAGCACACCTTGCTCCACGAGTTCGGGCAACGTCTCACGGACGGTTTTGCCCACCAGATCAGCACGATCCTTGTTTGGTAGGAAGAGGGGACTGGCAAACGCGAAGCGATGCTCCGGGCCACGTAAGATAGCCATCGCGGCAGGAGCTTGCTTGAACAGATCGTACAGACGTGCTTGTGCAGCCTCAGCCTCCGCTCGCGCCGCCTGCTCACGGGCAAGCAACCGCTTGCGTTCCTCTTCGGCTTGTTTGCGTTCCATAATGTCGCGGTAGTTGCACACCACAGCTCCCACCGCCGGGTCATCCAGCAGATTTGTCAGGGTCCCTTCCATCCAGCGCCAGGTTTCGTTTTTGTGATGGTAGCGAAATTCAATGGTGGCGGAGTTGCCAGGCCGGTCAAGGGTGCTAGTGAACTGCTGCCTTGTGTACTCCAGATCCTCGGGATGAACGAACTCAAAGCTATTTCTTCCCACCACCTCTTCGGCGCTGTAGCCTGTGACACGCTCGGTAGAGGGACCGGCATAGGTAATGGTGCCATCGAGGGTGACGAGCGCGATGCTATCAGTAGTGTGTTCAACGAGGACACGCAACCACCGTTCGCTTTGCCTGGATAATTCTGTTGACATACGTCTCTTCCCTTCACGCGTTTCATGGTATGCCTCTTGCACTACGGCTGCTGGTAGTAGAGAGGAGAGCGGACGCGTACACTCCCTGAAACAACAGACAAGCGACCGGCCTGCGAGCAGGAAGCAGCACTGGAAACATGTTTCTGGGCCATAGCATACCATAGCTGTCACCGCTTACTATCATGGGAAACGTATCTGTCTTACCAGCGGATATTAAGGAACATATCACTTTAGAGTTGTTCTATGGCGCACATCTGGAGGATGCTCAAGAACGGATTGTTGGGGTGGGTAAGAACACCCGTCACATGAAGCTGAAATCACTCCAAGAAATTGATCCCATTACCTGGTTGATTTATTACAACAAAGCGAGGAAATCCTATGCGTCTGCCTTAGGAACCCTGGGTTACCTGCACTTAACGCAGTACATACTGCTGGATGCCTGATGAGGTGTTGTTTGGGCGTAGGCATTGTAACCTGCGCTCGCGAGAAGTACGGTAAGCACCAGGCTTGTGATAAGGATCGTTCTGGAGAAGAGCTTCTTGCATATCGATGTGATGTTCATGGGATCCTCCTTGATTTCTGTATCGTACCAACGGGGATAAGTATAGCACAAAAGGAACGGCTGCCGGGTAGAGGTGGTAGCCGCTGTATTTCAGGGAAGAGTTGCGTCAGGACTTCCAATAAGGGGAGAAGAGTATACCATATTTGCCAGACTATTCCTCCTTCTTATAGAAGCTCTGTCCAGGCTGTCTCAGCTCGGGCGGAAATTCCTGCAACAGCCACAAATTGCCGTCGGGGTCGCTGAAGCCGGCATACTTCACTCCCTGAACATCGGTGATCTCGCCGACTTCCAGTCCACGTTTCACGAGTGCCGAACGCGCTGTATCCATATCCGCTACGATCAGGTGCAGCCCCTTCACCGATCCGGGCTTCATAGCAGTCAGTTCGCCCATCCCGGTCCCAAAGACAATGCTACACGCCGACCCGGGCGGCGTGAACTGGACCACTCTCATCGTGCCGGTCGGCTGCGTATCCACCTCTAAGTGAAAGCCAGCCTGTTCATAGAAGGCCCTGGCGCGGTCCACATCAGAGACTGGGATTGGCACCAGCTCAAGTTTCATCTCAGGGACTGCAGCCATGTTCGCTTTGGTGTTCTCTGCCATACTGATGGCTCCTTTCAATTCTCTCAAGGGCGCCTTTGCTTTGAAGAGATCTTCTGTACTATGGAATAGTGTAGCACAGAAAGAGGGGCAAAACTTCTCTGATCTTGCTCTTCTGTCTGAGGTAAATAGGTCATCTTCAAGAAAAAACACGAAGGGCCGCAAATGCTTACGCAATGAGCTTTTCAATGAGGCGAAGCAGTTGGAGAGGCTGAAAAGCAGAATAAACTGACCTCAGACGAGGCTAGCTCCGTCGGCCAGGAGATCAGTTCCTATCCGTGGGACACTCTTTGGGAGATACTTCAATGGGCAAGGTAAACCAGAAGGTCGAGCCGTGACCAGGAGCGCTCTGGACTCCCACCTGTCCCTGGTGCTGCTCGACAATGGCCCTGGCGATGGCTAATCCCAGTCCCAGGCCTCTGTCTGGCCCCCGCTGTCCGGGCGCTGCCACTTGATAAAAGCGCTCCCACACCCGCTGTTGCTGCTCCTCCGTCAGCCCCGGCCCCTGGTCGCACACCGACACCCGCGCGCTGCTGGCCTCTACCTTCAGGCACACAGATACCGGCTGATCGACCGGGGCGTACTTAAGCGCATTGGTCAGGTAGTTGGTGAGCACCTGCCCGATGCGACAAGCGTCGGCGAGCATGGGTACCAGCTCCTCTGGCGGCAAGACCAGCTCGATCTGGCGAGCGCGAGCTGCCTGCTGCTGGTTGGCAACGGTCTCCTGCACGATCGTGACGAGATTCTCCCGTTGCAACACGAGCTCGAATTTGTGCAGTTCCAACCGGGACACCTCCAGTAGTTCCTCCACCAGGCGGGTCTCGACCTCTACCTGCCCATCTGCCCGCTTGAGCGTCTTCTCGATCTGCTTGAGCAGCCCTTCTGCCTCCGGGGGCAGCGACCTGGAGTGGAGCTCGATCTGCATCAATGCAAGCTCTATCAGACCCATGATCGAGGTGAGAGGAGTTCGCAGTTCATGGCTCACCATGCTCAGAAACTCCTGCTTGCGCCGCTCGATCTCTTTGCGCTCAGAGATATCCAGGATCACCATCAGCACGAGTTCTCGCTCTTGATCGATCATGGCTCCCGCAATCAGGATCGGCGCGCGACTGCCATCCTTGTGTAGATGTTCCTTCTCATAGGGGTGCATGGCTCCGGTAGAAAGAACGGCCCCGACGGCCTGTGCCGTCACCTCTTGATATTCCGGGAGATTCAGTTGCTGCCATGTGACCGCCCCGGAGAGGAGTTCTTCCTTGCTGTAGCCGACCATCTGCACGAAGCGGTCATTGGCTTCATAGAAGCGCCCATCGATATCGACCACGACCACCCCGAAGATGTTGGACTCGACCAGCGAACGCAGCTTCTGCTCGCTGTACTGGAGTTGTTCCGCGATGTGACGCTGCCTGGTCACATCGCGGAACACGACAACGCCCCCGATGACCTGACCTGTGGCATCACGAATCGGTGCGCCGCTGACGCTGAAGATGATATTTTCTCCCTTGTAGTTGCAGCACATAACATCCATGCTGTGTGCGCCTGATAAGCGTTCGCCCCGCAGCACCCGCAGCAGCGGATACTGCTCTTTCGACAGTGGTCTTCCTTCCAGGTCACGTATGGCCAGCCACTCGAGGCGGGTGTCGAGCTGGAGCAGTGAAGGATCAAAGTCTTCTTCAAGTGCCAGCAGGGACCGGTAGGCAGTGTTGGTGTAGCGGATCTCCCCCCTGGCATCACAGACAGACACCCCCTCGGTCATGGCCTCAAAGATCGCGGACAGCTCGCCTGCTTGGGCCTGGGCCTCCTGCTCGGCCTGACGCTTCGCCTGCTTCTCCCGTTCACTCATCGCAGCTGCAAGTTGACCGGTGAGCATGGCAACGATGAGGAAAGTGAACAGCTCGATCTCCTCTTCGATACGGTAGACGAAAAGGTTATAGAGGGGAGGAACGATCAAATAATCTAAGGAGAAAAAGGCCACTACGGCACTGAGGATGGCTGCGTACCGTCCGCGCATGATGGCCAATCCCAGCACCACCAGTAAATAGAGGATCGTAATGTTGGGAATGAGTGGGTGCAGATGGAACACAAGAATGACCCCAGTGACCAGCAGGGGCCCGCCACACGCCAACACGCTATCGAGCAGATACTGAAGCACCCGGACTCTCTGATTTCTCGTGATGGGCAGGACACGTTCAATAGCACGCATAGCACGACCTCTCCTTAGAGCGCAAACACATCCACTTCCTTGTGTTCGTGTCAGGCCATTTGTCTGCTCGTGAGCAGTGTATAAACCAGGTAATATGCTTCCAGGCTTCTAGCATACCATACCTGTCACTACCGAAAAAGGTAGTCGTTGCTTCCAGCGAGCGGGGGGGAGGAATGCATGGGAGGCCGAGAGGCGAGACAAGCATTAGCTGAAGTTACAGCTAACACGTTTTGAAAGGACTCAGCTAACATGCGAGATGATTTTAGCCAGAATACTAAAGATGTTTTGTTCAAACGAGCACGAGCCAGGTGTTCCAATCCAGAATGCAGAAGAGAAACATGTGAGGCTCATTCTGAAGAGGACAAAGCAGTAAACATCGGGTTTGCCGCACATATAACTGCTGCATCACCAGAGGGTCCCAGATACGACCCAACATTATCTGTGGAGGAAAGGAAATCTATCCGTAATGCCATCTGGCTCTGTGGGGCATGTGCCAAACTCATCGACTCAGATTCGCCGAAATATACGGTTGAGCTGCTACAGAAATGGAAAAACGTCGCTGAAGCGCGCGATGAAGGCGAAGCAGCCAGGATGGCGGTTTTCAGCAAACTAGAAAAGGTGATGCCAGAGTTACTGGAGGATATGCGCAAAGACCTGGCCGAGCATCCGTTAAAGAGAGAATTCGTCTTACTGGAAAAGTCCTGGATCTATAATGGAGGGAGGACGCCAGGGGATGGCAGCATCTATCTAGCCTACTATTATGAAGACCATGACGACCTCGACGATAAAATTACCATTCTCTGCAATCACCGCCTCATTGTGGATATTACGTTTAACATGGTTAAAAGATACAATTTCACAGAGGACCTGGTGGACTATCTCACTCAGGCGCAAGAACAGAAGGATGCTGAAAAAATAGAAAGAAAGTAACCCACGATGCCAGATACTCCACTCACTCCCTACCAGTTCAGTCTTGATAGGGCCATCATGGAATGGCTGGAGCAGAAGAGGATTCGTACCGGCTCAGACCTCACAATCAGATGGTGAATACAGAGGACCTGAGCCCATTCATGCAGCAGAGTGATGAAATGCTGCTGGCGAGGATAGAGACGTTAGAGCAAGAGGTTGAGAACCTGGAGCGGCGTATCGAGGCACTAGAACATAGATCCTCCAAAATATCAGAGCCAGCAGGCAAAATGAGACGGCTAGCGGGTAGATGCCAGCTACTCAAATCATCATGATGATTAAGTTGTTCACTCGTTGTATGCATAGATGCAATTTTTACCTGGAGGAAACATCATGCAGCAACCACCCTATGAGCAGTGGCAACAACCACCATGGCAACCACAACCAACGCAGTACCCGCCATATCAACTGCCTTCGCAAGTTGTCTTCATGCCGCAGCCTGCTCCAATCGTCAAGCCTAAGAACACGACGATGAAGACGCTTTCCATTATCAGCTTCGTTGGCTTCGCCGTGCTCATTGGCCTTGGCCTCCTCGCTAGCGAGGGCGCAGCAGGTACTACAGCGCTCGGACTTCTTGGTTGTACCGGGCTCATAGCGTTTGTAGCAGGCTTTATCTTCCTCTGCCTGATCTAGCGGGGTTGCAACAAATCAGAAACGCCTGCGCGTTTCGATTATTCACTTGCTCCAACTGTAGCCGCATTTGGCTGCCGCTCTGCAAAGACTGAAAGTCTCTGCTGATACCTGGCCTGTGTTTTTTCACACATTCCACACCTGAACATGACTAAATACCACATCGGCTGGAGCCTGGGTATAGTTGCCACCAAACACCCCGATTTGACCAGCATGGTAGGTACTGTCACTTGCACTCGTGATGTACTGCTGATTGATGTACAAATAGATGCTACCGCCACGTGCTACGACCGCGAGCAGGTTGACCTGGTTCAAGCCAGTCCTGATGAATGCAGAGGTGCCGTTGCGTAACACGCGGTCATGAGTTCCGGTGTCATCGACGGAAGTGATAAGCGTATAGGTCCCATTGCGATCGATGAAGAAGGAATAATACTTCGACTGGGAGCGATCAGCGCGAAACACCATCCCGCCAAACTCCCCTTTGACGATGGTCATCTGGACCTGGTAGGCCAGATCGCCAAAGTTCGTGGCTTGAGCAAGGCACAACATAAACATATTCTTCGGTTGTTCGCTGGCATGATAGGCTCCCCCGGTGAACCCACAGCTAAACTTCCCATCCGCAGAGGTACTCTCTGTCCAATTGTTCGTATCATTTGTACTTAAGGGGTCATCGAGCGCTGGAGTGCCCTGGGTGACCTGGGCATACAGGTCCTGTGGTGTCTGAGCGGAAGGGGTAGCTGTCGCTTGCTGTGCTTGTGCCGTAGGGGAAGGGGTGGCAGTAACCTGCTGTGCTTGGGTCGTCGGAGAAGCGTGAGGTTGTGGTTGGCTAGAGGGAGGTATCGTTCTGAAGTAGAGAACACCAGCTGCTCCGACGATGAGCAGCACGAGGATGATCGGGAGAGCAATGCTCCTCGCCGAGAGCCTTCGACGGTGGGGTGGAGGTGGAGGAGGCGTTGGTGAAGGAGTGGCGTAAGGATTAGAGGGTGTATAGGGGTACTGCGATGGCTCTGCAGAGGAGGCGTGTCAGATGGGGATACCCCAGAAGAAGAAACCTGGTAGGGCGTAACGCTTCCACATGTGGGACAATAGGCTGTTCCCACAGGGAGCTGCGTTCCGCACGCACTACATTGCATTAGGGACTCCTCCTCGCTGTTTGAACGGCCCAGTCTCATGAGCGAACGTCTCGACGGCCTTGTACGAGGCAGGAAGCATGCAAAAGTGCAGGATAGTACGCTGCTGCCTCGCGAGACTCAGCAGTATTCTTCTGCTTATTATACCCCATCGTAAGCAGAAACTCAATCCTCCTCCATCTACACGCCAGGACTGTTGCAAAGTCCTCAATTGCCGCCTTCGGCGGCAGGGAGATGAGAGGGGGCGAGGACACCTCGCGCTCCGCCAGGAGGCTGCCGCCCCCTGGACCCCTGCTTCTTCCCGATTTTGCAACAGTCCTGGTGCGTCCGAAACATCCATAGGCCATCCGCCAAAAGTATGATAAAATGTCTGATGTAGCTAAACACACAAAGGAGACATGGTGAGCAACGAAGCTTTACTCAGGATCTATTACTTTATGCGCCTCACCCGCGCGATGGAAGACCGGACGCGCACCCTCTTCTTACAGGGCAAAATCGTAGGGGGAGTATATACGGCTTGGGTCCCCACCCCGGCGCAGAAAACAATAGATCTGCAGCAAAGCGTCGTTGCTCACATGCCTCCTTCTGCGTGTAGAGAGCGTGCTCGTTGGGCGATGGTGTGGGAAGTGTTGCGAACCTTGTTTGCACCATCGCCAGGGCGCTACGCCGCCTCCTTTGCAGGCCTCGGCTTCCTCCCTCGCAATGGACTCACTACGTAATTATCGATGTCCACCTTCCAATAGAGCTTACTCCCCGTGCCGATATCCAGCGTCTTGATTTTGCCATACCTGGCCAGCGTTCTTGGATAATTCCTATCAATCGGCCTGCCAGCATTCTGCGAGAGCCGCTCAACCGCCTGGTCGTTGGTGTACCAATCATCCAGGGTGATCCGCTTTGGCATGGTGTGCCTCCTCTTACTCGCATTCAGTTATAGGACAAGTATACTACATACTACGAGTTTTAGCAAGTTCCCTAAAATTGGTCTAAAATAGCCACTTTACCCTTGCTATTTAACTCGTTTTATGTTATACTAATATCAGTGAGAGAGAGTTGACAAGCGCGAGGAGACGAAAGCCATGACACGAACCATCAAATCTGAGACCAGCGACAAGCATTACTTTTTGACCATCGAGCGTGGACAAGCCACTGATTGCTCCTGCCCCAGCCGGCAATGGCGCAAAGGCGCTTGCAAACACATGAACCACTTCTCGGCTGAAGTCGCCAGGGCTGCCGCTTTCTTGACTCTCAAATCCAAGATTGCCCAGGCTGAGCGCGATGCACGGGCCGCCGCTCGGATATCCTGGGAATTATCGATGGGGCTCTGAGCAGCCCCACAAGTCCAGAAAGGACACGAACATGTTTGGACCGACGAATGCTGAGATCCACAACGGCGCCATGAACTACCTGGCGCACAAGCAGGCACGAAAGGAAGCAACCGTGACCAACCCTATCCCTGTTCCGATGGAAGACGAACTTATACACACGGCAGCCAATGGCTACACCTGCGGCCAGCCTGATTGTCCCTGTAGTGCGGAAGTCGAAGATGAGATTATCCTCACGCCGCCAACTGAGGAGCAGCTTGACGCGCAAGAGCAAAGCGTGCTCGGTCCAAGGCGCATTGATTGGAACCGCATTTTCGAAGACGGCACCCGGTGCCGTGAAGCCGACCAGGAGCGCAACATCACCCACCAGTGTGCTGACGGCAGCTGGTGGTAGTCCACACACAGAAAGGAGAACGACGATGACGAAACGAGTAGTAGACCTCAAGCCAGGAGACATTCTGGTGAATGTCATAGCTCCTGGTGAAAGCACCATCAAAAAGCTGCAATACGAAAGCGACAATGTATGTGTTCGTGTCACTGCCACCAATGGCGCCTCCATTGTCCTCGACCAGTTCACGGAAGTAGAAGTGAAGCCAGTCAAGTAGTCCAATAGCACGAAGGCCCGGGCTTCCTGGCGAAAGGCTCCCGGGCCGAGTGCGGAAAGGTTCGTTTCCACTATGCATGATATCACATCACATCACATCCCGTCTCAAGAAGAGTTTCTTGCGCGTGATTTGGATAGGCTCACCAGGCGTCTCCGGCAGATTGCGAAGGACACCAGCATTGATTATCCAGGGAGCCGAGCTCGTTCGCTGTGTGAATGCGCCATCATATCGCTATGGGCGCATGAGACACGGCCTACAGCCAAGGCGGCGCTAAACAGGCTCATGAAAGCGTTAGAGTTGATCGTGTAGAGGTACAATCACACCACCGCCTCCGGCAAGGCCACTCTACGGCCCTGGTGGAGGCTTTTTTGTGAGAGAGGTGATACAATGGCGAAAAAGAGGCGACCCGTGGGCTTCAACCGCCAGCAGAAGCGTGTCTATGGCGTGCGCGATAGAGAGTGCCCACGCTGCAAGGTACTCCTGCGGAGCAGCGATTTCACCAGCGCTGGTATCTGTGCCTGGTGCGAGTATGATCTAGACCACGCGCGGCGCGCCATAGCAGCCCTTCAGGCCAGGATATCGGCAGGAAACACCACGTCGGGAATCGAGGCCCCTGCCCCGTCGCGTACCACAATGTAGGTGATGCCAACAGCATGCCCGTCGATTGAGCCAGGAGCTGCTACCCACACGATTGTCCCGGTGTACTCGCCTGTTTCCCCGGCCAGGCGGTAGGTGATACGCTCGCCCTGCTTGTGCTCGCTAAACTTTGCGGCAGGGCCAAATATGGCCTCTCGGTCCCGGTCCTGGTCCACCATGCGCGTCGTCCTTTCAGTCGTTTGTTCTAGTGTAGCATATTCTTTTCACGCTGTAGAAAGCAGGTGATCATATGGCAGAAGTACATCAACCCAACTCGCAAGCGCGGGAGCAAGAGCTTCTGCATCGCACAGCCATCCATGAGGCAGCTCATGCGGCTCTCGCCATTGTTCTGGGGCGCCCCTTTCGCTCAGTCACCATCGTCCCCAAGGACGGGATGCTGGGATATTGCTCGTTGTCTCGTTGGCCCAAGAAGTTTCAGCCAGATATCAATGATCTGGATGTGCGAATGCGAGAGCGCCTGGAGGCTACTATTATCTCCAGCCTGGCCGGGGAGATTGCCGAAACACACATGTATGGCCCCGCCTGGGTAGCCGCAGAATATGATCGCCACATGGCCGTTGACCTCGCATGCTATTGTGTTGGCAGCCCGGAGGAACTGGAAGCGTACCTGAATTGGCTTCAGATACGCACAGAGGCACTGGTGCGCCGGTCGAAGCCTGAAATAGATGCGCTGGCCGAGGCACTCCTGCGTGATCAAACTATCCAGGCCAAACGGGCCAGGGAAATCTTTTCGGCGACGGTTCGAAGTCAGGTGCGCATCCCGATGCCCGATGACATTAGAGGCACAAGGCTTTCAGATAAAAACTCTGCCGAGGGCAGATGAAAAGTTGAACCAATAACCCGCCCCCCTGCCCATAATGGGCGAGCATTCCATCAAATTAGAACATCTGGCAGCAAATGTTCTAATTGGGCTTGTCAAGAAAAGCGATCTACACGCCCAGAGCATAGGCGCCCTGGGGCGATCGGGACAGATCTGCGCGGTGTGGGTATGCTCTCGGCATAGGTTTTTGTGGATCCGAGCCGAAATCTATGCTCTTGGCACACAAAAGGGCTGCCAGGAAAGCCGGTATGGGGAGCTGGCAGCCGGTATCTTACGCCTGGGGTCACTCGGGAAGAGTTGTGTCAGAGGTTGATTGTAAGATAAGAAGAAATTCTTACAGAGGCGCTAGATTCCGGCAATCACGCGAAGGCCCCGAGATGGGCGCGACTCAGGGCCTTTACCTACGGCATTGGGAACCTTAACCCTCTGCCTCACATTGTACCACGCTAGTAGCCTCTATAGTTCATCCAGGCCAGCATGGTCTCCTCGTCTAGACCCTCGCCCTGGTCTTCCTCCAGCACAGCAAGGCCCAGCGCCGTCGCCAGGTCATCATGCTTGCCGATCTTGAAAGCGCCGTAGGTGTCGTGGCCGTCCCGGTCAATCCGAATCTCGTAGACCTTGAGTTCCTCCTGCAGGGCGCGCGCGTCGGGGATATCTGGCGCATGGATGCGTGTGTTCTGTAGGAGCGCCTGCAGCCGCGAAACCATATACGCCTTGCCCAGCGCGCCAGTACTGCGATTATATTTCTGACCAGGGACAAAGGTAATGGGCAGAATGGTGGCGGCACGCGACTCGGCACGTAACTGTGCTTCCTCAACCAGATCATCATACACCGGGCGGCCCACGCCGGTGACATCAATCAGGACCGACACCTGGCGGCCATAGAACAGGGGGTTACAGAGCATGTCAGCAATGTGTTTGGCGACTGCCGGGTAACTCGTCCCGAGTGCCATACGTTCGATATGGCGCAGGAGATACTGGACAACGAGCACCGGGCGCGCTTCGCCTATGCGTAGGACCTGCTCGAGGGAAGTGAGCACCGTGTTACCCTCGCGCCATTTCCCGTTATGGCGTCTCTCCAGTTCCGCCACGGCGATCGCGGTCGGATCGTGCAGTTTGCCCACGTCGATGCCGATGCTGATCGGATTCTTCTTCAGAGCGACCATACTTCCACCTCCGGATGGATCAGGCGGTCAATGTCTTCACGTCGAAACGATGCTTCTTTGGCATCACGAAACACGCACTCGTACTCCTGGGAATAGTAATATTCTCCCATAACGGCTTTCTCTTCTTCCAGGAAGGCCGGGCTAATGCGCGGGCACTGGCTCGCCTCAATCTGGTAATAATCCCACTGGGAGCGACGGCGCCACGCTTCGTAGAAGAAGCCCCGGGTACCGAACGGGGTGGAAAGCAGGATAATGCGGCCGCCACTGACGGCCAGCATAGGCCGTACGGCCATATACAGCTCATCAGGGACGCGTGAGGCCTCGTCGATAATAAGGAGTCGCACACCTGAGAACGAGCGTACCGTGCCATCCTTGCCCGGCAGGGACACGATTCTGGAATGGTTCCCGAGCTCGAGGCGCAGCGCACTCTCGGCTTCTGCTGGCACTGGCCTATCGAGAGCGCGGTAAATGGAGAGGCACGCTCGGAATAACTCTTGTGATTGGCGCAGCGATGGTGATAACAAAAGAACCAGGCTTCCTGGTTCGTAGAGAGCGGTGTGATCGGCAAGCACTGCCGCATCAAGCGATTTACCCGATTGGCGCGAGCAGTTGAGCAACAACCTCATAGATGTGCTGCGCACCATATCGGCCTGCCAGTCATCAAGGATGATACCGGCAGCCTGGGCCATCCGTACCGGGTCGAGTGCGCAGGCCAGGTTAGTTAAGTTTGGCACGGCCTCCCTCTTCTAACTGCATGAGAGCGGAGGCCACGGCGACCCGCGCTTCTGGATAGGATGTGAGCGAGGAAAGAATAGCAGCCTCTATATCAGCCCACGGTGCTGGCAGCCACACATTGACAGTGGGTGCATCATCCAGGTCGCCCAACAGTTTGGCCTGCAGCTCTAACTGTTTCATCACGCGATCTACTGCGGAGAGCGCCAGGCCGTTCTCTTTCGCTGCCCTGGCTTCGGTGAGGATAGCCAGTGTAACCGTATTGATGACTTTCAGTTGCTTCACCACGTCAAGGGCCTGCGCCTCGTCTTTGGCCTCTTGCGCGTGTTTGATTGCCTCTTGTATGTGACCATCAGCATGGCGGGCAACCGACATATGACCCACAGAAAAGTGTAACGCTATGTCACGATATGGGGTCCCGGCGACGATCGCGGCTTCAATCGTCGCACGCTGTGCGTGGCTACAGATGGTACACGTCCTGGGCATAGCACTCTACTCAGAAGGAATAGCGACCACTGGCGCGTAACTCTCGTTCCTGCGCCCCCATATGCTCCTTTGTCCGGCGGGCCAGCTCGCCGCGCCATAATCCAGGGAATGCACTTTCGAACTGATCGGCAGTCCCGCCTTCAGCTACGAAAGCCGACCAGGCGCGTTCCCTGAACCCGGCTTCCTCCAGGTCAGCATGCCGTTTCTGCTCTGCCTCCAGCCTCTCTGTGCGTTCCTTCTCCTTTGCGCGGAAACCTGCCTGGATACGAGCGCTGGCCGCGTCGTTGCGCGCCACGTGAAAAGAACGTTCTGCTGTTTTCACAGCCACTTTCGCAGCCTCAACCTCGGAGACTGCTGCTCTCCACTCACGCAAGCGCTGGGGATGACGATGGTCATACGGAATAGTGGATTTGCGGCTCTCTGCCAGTTGTAACCTGGCCTGCGCCTCTAGAAGGGCTTTGCCTGCCTCTTCAACCGGGTCGGATGGTGGCGCAGGGGTGGCGGACTGGCCTATACTCTCAAGGTACCGCCGACCCAGGCCATCGATAAAACTCTCTGTCATGACTTTTTCCCTTTCTTGGGAACAACCTTTGTTGGCTGCATATGGAGCGCATCTCGCGCCTCTTTGCGCACGGCTGCCATGCGCGTGGAGAGCGGCGGCTTGCGGACGTATTTCACTTTTGTTCCCATGAGTCCCTTGTCTCCTCTAAAACCTTTTCGGTCACTTCAATAGCGCAAGCAACCTGGCGCTTGAGCTCGGTGAAACTCCCCGGGCTGACTACCTGGTCCAGGTACAAGGTAATCTCGTCGCCGTCAGGGAGTATCTGCGAAAGTATTGCCTGGGCTTGCTTCGCGTGGTCAAGGGCAGCGGGAGCATGCTCGGGCACTCTCTCCTGGGAGATGGCAGTGGCTGCATGGATGTGGGCACGGACAGCATCCAGATCAGCCTTGTGCACGCGGTTCCACTCAGGATATGCCGCTGGATAGCTCACTCGTTGCTCCTTTCTGCTGGCCAGCGCCAGCGTCACGTGTTCCTTATACTATAGCACGTTTGACGAGTCAAGCGGTCAACCAGCTATCTCCAATCCTGCTTGTATCAAGCTCTCCGGCATAAGCCTCGGCTGCACGATAGCTATCCGCTTGCGGGCGATATCAGCTACTGCTGCGTCAATCTCAAAAGCTACAAAGTTGCGACCCAGCTGCTTACAGACATAAGGAACCGTCCCTCCGCCCGCAAATGGATCCCAAATCACATCACCAGGTCGTGAGAAGCAATCAAGATAATACTGCACGCTATACGCATCCTGGCCCCACTTATGGAATGCCTTGTCAGCGCCTGAGCCCTTGTACACATCTAAAACAGCCCGGTGTGGGAGAGACTTCTTCCCATGACGAAAAGCTAGCACTGGAGTGGATGCTGGGATGGTACGGCGCTCATAGTGAACGGATGCGCTACCACGAAACAGGATTCTATATTCCCAGAAGTAGTCCAGGTGTTGCCCCATCTGCATCATTGCATCATGCAGATAGTAAGTCCCGCAATAGGCAAGGCAAAACCCTCCAGGCTTGAGCACCCTCGCGGCTTCTTCAGCAAGCCAGGCATAGATCCCTTCATCGATGTTCTTACGCAGGTAAGGCGGATCACAGAAGACCAGGTCTATCGATGCATCCGGGATACCCTTTGCCAGCTCTCTACTATCGCCGGTGATCACCTAATTGAGCATCGGCGATAGTGTGTTACGTTTCACCTGATTGTCTCTACCCCTGTTACGATACGCTGCCTGTTTACACCTATCTGAGCAGTAGTGTTGTTGTCGCCCGCCGCCAGAACGCGCGGTAAGTTCTCTCCCACATCGACACTGCATTATCCCGCCCGCCTTTCCTGCTCTGCCAACATTTTACGCAGCTCGTAACAGTCACTTTCCGCCTCAGACCAGCGCGCGGTGAGGTCAAAACAGCGTGCCTCCAGGCGGGCAATTTCCTTCTCATGCTCCTTGCATGGGCTCGCAGCCGTGAGCCTGGCCACAACACGCTCTAATGATGCGCAGCGCTGGCGGTACGTGCGTAAGGTAAGACGCAGTGTCGCCAGTTGGGCCGCGCGAGGATCCTTGACGTTTCTCATGTCACCACCTCAGATGCAACCGACGTCGCTCTTCTTCGGCAAGCTCTTGTGCCCGCTGTGCTAGTGTCTGCTCGCCCTTGCGCATGATAGTGACCTGTTTAAAGGGACCGAATGGCGCTAGCAGGTGCGTTGCGTAGGCTTCCAGCCCTTCGGCATACGCCGCCGTTGCCTTCTGTAGCCGTTCCCAACATGGTTGACACCATACCAGAGAGCCATCGTCACTGAATTGATAGAGCATCTCGCCGCCAGCCCCGCATATATAGCACGCCGTCGCCAGGATAATCTCTTGTTCTTCTCCTAGAGATGGAGCATGCGCAGGCTTCTGTTTCGGCAAGAGGCCGGGAACAATGTACTCAAGCGCGCCTTCGACCCACGTTCTGATACTGGCAGGCAAAATGCGCAACATATCGGCGGCGTCCTTATCAGCAATCGGCGCATAGCGGCGACATTGCACCTTCATTATGTCCTGCCATACACGCCCCGCTGCTCGCCCTGGCTCGTCAGCATCGAAGGCAAACAGCACCGCAAATTTGCCTGCAAGCCGTATAAGCCATATATCATGCGGAATCGTCGAGGCACCGGCGGTCGCGCACACGTTCACCAGATCACCGGCCTCTTGCGCAATGGCGAGCGCTGAAAATTCATCCTCAGTGAGAAAGGTTGTGTAGCCGCGCCGCACTGTCAGTACGTCACCGAGGTAGAGACTCTCGTTTGTCGAGCCTTTCAGACTGAAGTAGCGTTCTTTTGGCTTGCAATCGTCTCTTATGTCTCTGAAGTTGATTTTATGAAACAGGGTATCAGCATACCAGGGAATGACGATAGCAGGAACAGGTCCGCCCGCCTGTGGATTCCACTGAGCAGGAACATAGCCAAGATGGGCCGCGTGTATCGTCTTCTCAGTGAAGCCGCGCCCGCGCAAGTAGTCAAGCGCTATCTGTCCTTCAGGAGTCCATAGCCGCGCCTCTGCCTGCTCCACTAAGAGCCGCGCCATATCCTGCCAGGACTCACTCTTATGGTTGGCACGCGCCATCTGCACCCGCTGCACCCGCTCAATCGTCTCGTCAAGCTGTCCTTCAAGCTCGGCTTTCGCCGCCAGGAAGCTCATGCCCTTGATATGACGCAGGTAATCTATCATGTCGCCCCACCCGTTCTCTTCTGCTGGCCAGCAAGAGCGACACATCCAGCCGCCCTGGCCGCCGCGTTTTTTCAGATTGACATGGAATCTATCGTCCCCGCCACAACCAGGGCAGGGACCGGCATACTCGCCGCTAGCCACGCGGTCGAGCCGGGTATCTTGCGATGCCAGGTCGAATATGTTGTAGTCCATTGCGTTCACCTTTCAGGAAGATGTTCTTTTCTTGCCTTCTGGACTTGCTACTTGTTGCTGTTGCTGCAACCCTATAGGGTTGTTGCAGCAACAGCAACAAGTATCTTGCGGTTGTCAGTTGTTCTATTGCTGCAAAGTTGCTGCAATTCCAAATTTTGCAGCAAGTCCTTTCCTGCCTCAGTGAGCGTGTAGAACGTGCGCTGCTTCTCAGTTCGTATGCTGATAAATCCTATTTGAGCGAGGCGTGAGGCCGAGTTACAAAAAGTCCTTTCGTGAGTCCTGTCTATCTGGCAGGCCTTTATTACTTCACCCCTGGCAACTTCTACGCCGCCCAGGTTGCTGACATGCTGGAGCATCTCTACCTGCAGCTTCGTCAGGTAAGTGCTGCTCGCCCGCGTCTTGTCTGAGCATTCAAGCACGAGAGTTGTAGTGGGCTTGCCTTGCTCGTCCAGGTCGCCAGTCTCTACAATATGCCGGTCTAGATAGATATCGTCAAACGGCTTGCCGCGGCGCCTCTTGATGCTCTCTAGCTTAATCTGGTCATCGACAGCGGTGATTTTTACGAGCCCATAGGCCACGCCGTCTATAGAGGACGTACCCCGGATATCACCATTGCGCCCGCTGTGATGAACAGCCACAACGCTACAATTGTACTTGCGCCAGATGGTTTCGATAGAACTGATAACGGCGTCATAGATGCCTTTATTGTTCTCGTCGATGCCAATAGAGCACATGGCCATTGTATCTACAATGAATAGAACCGGCTGTATGCCCGGGTATTGCTGCTCAAGGCTTTCAATGAATGCGGGTGTATCTTTTGCCAGGTTCAAAGGGCAAGGGAAGAAATGCAGATCGGGAAGGTCGGTAACATGATGATAGTTTGCCCAAGCCAGTACGCGCTGCGCTATGTCGTCAATGTCCTCTGCTGCAATATAGACGACAGGACCATGTTTTGTTACCTGCCCAAGCCAATCAAGCCCACCTGCAACATGACAGGCCAGGTCAGTTGCTACAAAGGTCTTCCCTTCGCCGGTGGGTCCATAGAAGAAGGTGACGCCTTTAGCGGACACGACGTTATACACAAGCGATTCTGGCTTAGGAAGGGCACGCAAATCCTTAAAGTCAAGAAACTTAAAACGTTGCTCTTGCGCGCATGCTGCCAGGTATGTTGCAAGTCGTTTGTTGCGAGCGGTAGCCTGCATGATCAATCGCTCAACATCAACATCTTCGCCTGCCTCGATCTGCCTGTTCAGCTCGTCGAGCATGCCCTGATACGCTCCAACGTGTGCAGAAATAGGCTTGCGGGTACGGCGCATGGCGGCGAGTGCCTCGGCGAAAGCCTTGTCATCGTGTGGTGTGACCGAAGCCGAGGCCTCCAGGGGGATATGTTGCGCGATTTCAGTGAGCAGGATCGCGAAAGCCTGCTCTTGCGCCAGATCCTGAACTGTAATCACCTGTCCACTCACGTAGCACCCCTCCCGTTGCGAACTGCTATAAACGCAGGAAAGGCGCGTGAGATGCATGTGTGTACAAGCGTATGCCTGTACATCCAGAAGTAGGCACATTGTTGCATAAGATGCATGAGCGTGCTATACTTCTGGTACACAGTGGCTAATCTTTGATAAGAGTTGCCGCTGCCCGTCTGAAGCGTCGGTCGACACCCCTGAGAAAGCGATGATCGACGCTTTGTGCTGCCTTTAGGCGGTCTAAACTTCCACAGGAAGATAGGCATGTGAAACCTTCTTTCGACTGAGGCAGAGAACGAGGCGATTGGTGGGGGTCTTGCTACAACCGGTAAACTGTGCTACCATTGATTGCAGAAAGGGTGCCGCCTTTCGTTCGTTGGTTCTGCCGTAGGTAAGGGATTCCGGTCAATTTTGAAGAAAGGGCCGGTTTCTCTTATTTTTGGGGCGATTGCTCGCTCCTTCGTTAGGTCAATTGTACTTGAACGCGTTCACATCTGCAACAAGATGGAAGGCTTGCTCGTGTCGCCGTCCTGCCTCCCCTGGCTTCTTGCCAACAGAGCACATCGCCCGTATCTGTTCCTCTAGCGCAGCTGCCCGGCCACCATCTCGGCCAAAGCGTCAAAATCGGCCCCGAGCGCCCTACAGTATCGTTCCGTCATGACGACACTAGAATGGCCCAATAGCTTAGAAAGGGCGTAGACGGACATTCCTGATTGTATGCTATTATAGCTGAACGTGTGACGCATAGAATGCGGGCTCACGCGCTTGGTGGTGATGCCCGCACGCGCGGCCAGGCGCTCAAACAGTTGCTCCATTGTGGCGGTGCTGATCTTGCCACGCTCGTTCCTGTTGGTAAAGAGCGAATCTGAGGCCTGCGCGTCTTTGCGGTAGGTGTCCACGTAGTAAGCAAGCTTGCGGCGAGTGATAGGACCCAGGGGTATTTTTCTATCTTTCTCACCTTTCCCCTGGACCACCTTGATGAAGCTGGGACCATCATCTCGCAATGAGATATCTGCCAGGGTGAGATTGCAGCACTCCCTTGCCCGAATGCCGGTGCCCAGGAGCAGATGCACGACGGCTTTGGCCCTGGCCTTTTGCCGCTCGTTTTCTTCCTGGTCGCAGGCCACCAGCAGCGCACGCACCTCCTCGGGGGTGAAGGTCTCAATGATGATGAAGGCAATCCGGGGTCGGGGGATATCCCGGGCCGTGCGCTCCTCTACGAACTCGCCGTAGATCGCCCGGTCTTTGCTGGCCCAAATGAGAAACGTTTTGATCACTGTGCAAAAGCCGGAGAGCGTGGCCGAAGAAAGCTGCGTCGCCCCTTTCTTTTTCGGCGTGTGGGTGGCCACGAGCATATCAAGGAACTGGTCAACCACACCGCTATCCACCGCATCCAGGGAAATACCGGCGAGATCTGCCCAGTCGGCAAAGCAGTACAGGCGTTGGGCATAGCCCTTCTGGCTCATCACGTTGCGCCGGCGCCGCGTGGCATGCAAAAAGTCGGTCACTGCCGGGCGTAGGGGAATACGGTCGCTTTTTTGCACCACACGCAGGCTTGCTGGTCTGTTCATGGATGCTCCTTGTCTTTTGCTAGCGCAGGTAGGGCAATGCCCTATCATGCAGGTCAAAATCACCTAACGATTTACGATAGCCGCACGCGCATGCCTACGGCCAGGCCGCAATCACCGCCAGCATCGGCCAGGAAGTAGTATCCCGCCATCACCCGGTTATCATTGGTCACGTAGACCGCTCCGGCGTGTTCAAGCCGCCCTGGTATCCACACGCCACCAAGGTACACCGAGAGCCTCTCTCCGCTCGTCAGATCATCGTTCGGGTCATCTATCGCATAGCGGCCCCGGTTGGCCGCCTGGACCAACATGCCTTCTCTCATCGCTCGTCCTCCTTATTGTAATGGCGGCAGCCGCAGCAGGTTGGCTATGGCCTGCTTGGGGCTGCGGTTCATCGCGTATCTATCGCAGCGGTAAATCTTCAGGTAGTCGGCCTGCAGGTCACGGGCTATGTACTTCACAATGAAAGCTACTGCGTCGGAATCGTCAGCAATCTGCGCGTAGTCGGCTTTCGCTTGCGCTTCCAGGGCTTTCCAATCAAGGAAAACGGCTTTCGGGTCCTGGTGGATCTCTGTTGTTTCGGTAAAGCTGTCGGCAAATTCCTCGGGCGATTCCTCGTACCATTGGTTGCTCACGATGCTTCCTCCTATGGTAACTCTGCATCACCCGCAATCGGGCGAGCAATGATGGTGATACCAGCCGCTTCCACATGGCGCACAAGACTCGCGCCAGCGCGGGTAACGCCCAGCAGTGTGGCAGGCTTGCCATAGCAGTAGACAGAGAGCGCGGCCAGCACGGCTACCAGGCGTGTCGCAATGCCACGCCTCCGGTGTGAGGGCCTCACCCACACGCCGATGATCTGCGGACCGCCCTCGCCCATTTCATCGGTAGGGGCCAGGCTCGCCAGTCCTACCGGCTGCCCTTGTTCGTCCAGGGCGATTGCTACCACCTGGACAGAGTGCCAGCGATCGCCGCCGAACAGGATCACCCAGGAGGCCATTGCTTCCTGCTCTACCAGGGAAAGTGCAGCCTGGGAAGTCTCATCAGCAGGTGGGCACACCCGGATAGCAAAGGGGACACGTTCTGTCGGCTCGTACAGCCGGTGGGTAGCGTCATCGGCGTGTGTCGGGTGAGGCGGAACATCACCGACCAGGTGATAGCGCCCGCCCGCGTCTTCCAGGTCCAAAAATGAAAGGTCTGTCACGTTGGATCACCTTTCTGTGTGGGGACACTCGCGACAATTTCTGTCCAATGCAAGCCATCCTTGGCCTGGTGGATGATGCCCCGGTAGCGCTTTCTTGCATAGGTGATGATGGCTTCTGTAGGTGACGTTTGTTGGTAGTCTGAGAAGCTCACCAGTATCTCGCCTCTCCCAATGTCTTGTTGCATCGTTTCAGACACACTCACGATGATCATGATGTCAGTCCTTCCTTATATTTCAGTTGCCACTTACTTGCTGTTCGAGCACTGCACCCGCAGATCGCGGCCAGCTCCTCTGCTGTGAGATTCGGACTGTGCTGTAATGCACGGACAATTTCCTGCTCACGACTTGGGATACGGCTTGTGGTGAGGCTTTGCGCGTGTTCGGGTACCTCAGCACGTGCAGGGGCAGGTGTGAGTGCTTCTTCGGTGATGATGGATGATGCAGGGGCAGGTGTAGGCCCCCGATGTATCGCGTCCTGGGTGGCTGTAGGCGCTTCACGAAGCCAGCCAGAAAGAAAGATGAGCACTAGCACCAGGATAGAGCGCTCCCAGGTCAGCGCCAGCATAGAGATACCCAACTGTGCGGCCGCCTGGTCAACGGTAATGCCTTCTGCGGAGAGACGCGCGATAATGCTCTGCATTTGAATCGATACCAGCGAAATACCGCCGGCAATCGCAAAGATCAATCCAATCTCAAAGCAGCGCTGGACCACGTGTTTAGTGGTGGATTGATAGACACGCATCCCACGGACGCCCAGCGCAAGCACCTGAAAATCCAGGGTTAAGAGCAGGGTAATGGCCCATGCCATGGTGAGCGCCGGCGCTTGCTGTAAGAGATGCCCGCCGGTGACTAAATCCACCCCGGCGATGATGCCGCTAATAGCTAAGGCTGGACCAGAAAGCACGATAATGCTATCCTCCAGGCCGGTGATAATCCGCGATAATGACCACTTGTTCATAGATCCCCTTCCCTAAAACAGTTCCGGATAACGCCAGGCTTGCCCCGTTTTCACTAAGTAGGCCCGGTATGCTGCACCTGCGATATCATCCGCTTGTTCGGTGCTGTATCCTTCTTGCTCTGCCCGCTCAGCAATGGCGACGAGCGTAGAATTCACCTGGCGGTCTGACAAATCGTCAGGCATATCGGCAGCTAGGTCAGCGCCTATCGATTCGGTGTCTACTTGCTTGCGAAACCATCCCATTGGAGACTCCCCTTCCCTGATGATGTTGTTTGCATGCCCTTGATTGCTTGATTGACTCACTCAAATCAGCCCTTTCACGCTCGATTCTGAGTGGCGATTTGAGTCTTGAGTGAGCATGTGAGTGAGTCTTGAGTGAGCATTTCACTAGTCCACCATGCCTGTTTGATGCTGCCAACGCCTCTTGATTTCACTCACCTTTGTTTGGCTGATACCGCAGGCATCGGCAACCTTACGTTGCGATTCTCCCCTGGAGAGCAAGGTCAGCACCTCCAGCTCGCCGGCTGATGGCTTGCCCTGGTCCACCTCGGAAACGGTGACACGGGGGGCGGGTAGTAACTTGGCGGCTTCATGCTCGGCGGACAGGTGGCGGATAGACCCGTCTTCCAAAGCATAGGCGACCACGCCTGCGACATCGATGACGCTGGCATGCAACTCTGCGCGACGAAGCAGTGCAGCATCCATAAGCATCTGGTGGCGCAGGCGAGACCCTGCGTAGACCCCAAGACACACACAACAGATGATGCAGAGTCCGATCACGGCCTGCCCCAGGAGCGGCAAGTAGGGCAAGATAGCCACGATGACCACAACTTCAAAGGGCAATAATACGATGGCTGCCAGTAGAATGATGCGTGAGCGCCATGCTCGCATGAGTCCTCCTGTTCATGAGTCCGAAAGATGATCAAGTACCGACGTGCGTTCTTTGCGACGCCTCACCTGGGCCGCGCCCAGGGTCTTGATATATTCCTCCGTGGAGAGCGTACTCCGATGGCCTAAGAAGCGCGACAGGTCGTACAGGTCCCCGCCCTGGGCCAGAAACCTGGTCGAGTAGGAATGCCTGAATTTGTGCGGATTGACTGCCACATGAGCGGGAAGCCGTGAAAGCGCCTTGAGCCTGCCCAGGATGTCTTTGAGCGCCTCATGGGAAAGCTGGCCGCCATGTCTGGACAGAAACACTGGGTCCGTTGGGGAGGCACCCCGGCGAACCTCGCGCAGGTAGCGAGCAAGCGCCCTACGCGCCCGGTTCCCCAGCGGGACTTCTCGCTCGCGGCGCCCCTTGCCCATGACGGTCAGATAGCTCTCGCGCGCCTGGAGGCTGGCGAGCGTTACACGCGCCATGGTGAGTGTGCGCAGTTCAGCCGCCCGGATGCCGGTATCAACGAGGACGCTCACAATGGCCGTATCGCGCAATTGATAGTCATAGGGCTTACTCGGGTGCTTGCATGCATCGAAGAGCAGGACGAGTTCCACGTCACTGAAGGTCGGTTTCACCGCCTGTTCGGTGCGAGGTGTCTTGATGCCCTTCACCTGGGAGAGCTTCACATGACTTGCGTGTTCCTCGTCGCGCGTACACCAGTACAGGAACGTGCGGATGAAACGCACGTACCCGGCAATGGTATGGGAGGAGAGCTGCTTCTCTCCTCGCTTCTTTGGACGCCTTTCGGCTTTCAGCCAGGCTAAAAACGCCTGTACATTGCGGTTGTTCACCGCCGAAAGCGTCACCTGGTGCAGAAGACACCACGAGGCCCACACCGTGAGACGCTGCCTGTAGCCCGTCTGTGACGTGTGCTCCAGGTGGCTGATGTCTAAGAGATAATCGGTCACCGCAGATTCAACCTCCATGAGAACATCCTACGCAAAGTGTGTTACAATGATACGAGGTAGCTTAAACGGGAAGGAGCGCGCTGTACATGACTCAATCGGCTAATAACCGGGCTGCGCAGGGATCCGCGCAGCTACTCAGGATCTATTACTTTATGCGCCTCACCCGCGCGATGGAAGACCGGACGCGCACCCTCTTCTTACAGGGCAAAATCGTAGGGGGAGTATATACGGCGCAGGGACACGAGGCGACCACTGCCGGGGCCGCGTCCATGTTGAGCGAGGGTGATAGCATTGTGCCGCAGCATCGCGACCTGGGCATGCACCTTGTACGCGGCGACTCGCCACGCGCGATCATGTGCCAGTGGCTGGCTCGCGGCAACTCGCCCACCCTGGGGCGCGATAATGCGCTGCATATCGGCGACATGCATCAAGGGGTCGTGCCCAGCATTAGTATGCTCGGCGAATCGCTGCCTGTCGCTTGCGGCGTCGCCCTGGCAATGAAGATGCGCAGGCGTTCGACCATCGTCCTTGCCCCATGTGGCGATGGCGCAACAAATACGGGACCATTCCACGAGGCGCTGAACTTCGCCTCGGTCCAGAAACTGCCAATCGTCTTCATCATCGAGAACAATGGCTATGCCTACTCGACTCCTACCCAAAAACAATTCACTATCCAGAATCTCGCCGACCGCGCGTTAGCTTATGGTATGTCCGGTGAAACCGTGGATGGAAATGACGTCATGGCCGTAGTTGAGGCCGTCACCAGGGCAGTACAGCATGCGCGCAGCGGCAAAGGACCCGCCCTCGTCGAATGTAAAACGTTCCGCGTGCGCGGCCACTCCGAGGCTGACAAAGCGGATTACGTGCCACAGGTATTGCGCGAAGAATGGCTGGCCAAAGACCCAATTAAGCGTTTTGAAGAATATCTGGCGAAAAACCATATCTTGACGGCAGCCGAGAAGGCCGGCATCGAAGCAAAAATCAAAGTGGCAGTTGACGATGCAGTGGATTTTGCCGAACACAGCCCGGTTCCCGACGCAGAAACGGTGGCCGATTATGTCTATGCCCCCGATGGACCTGTAGCGATCATTGGCGAGCCTGGCGCGCAAGACCCGCGCTACGTAAACGCTATGGATCGACGCACGGGCCAACCGTTCAACACAATGAGCAAGAAAGAGGAGGTCGTTGGACGGCGATGAGTGCGAAGAAAGTGACGTATTTAGAAGCAATCAGCGATGCTATTCGTGAAGAGATGCTGCGTGACGAAGCGGTTTTTCTCCTCGGCGAAGATGTGGGCAGCTACGGCGGCGCATTCAAGGTAAGCGCCGGTCTGCTGGAAGAGTTTGGACCCGAGCGCGTCATCGATACGCCCATGTCAGAAGCTGCTATCATCGGCTCTGCTGTCGGAGCTGCGCTCATGGGCATGCGGCCTGTTGCAGAGATGCAGTTCATTGATTTTATTACCTGCGGCTTTGATCAGATCATCAATATGGCAAGTAAAATGTACTGGCGTTCCGGTATGCCCGTGCCGATGGTCATTCGCGGTCCCTCCGGCGGCGGTGTAAAGGGCGGCCCTTTTCATTCCGCCAGCCCAGAAGCATGGTTCTTTCACGCGCCTGGTATCAAGGTCGTTGTTCCTGCCACCACCTACGACGCCAAGGGCTTGCTCAAAGCTGCCATTCGCGACAACAATCCTGTGCTCTACCTGGAGCATAAATTGCTCTATCGCATGCCGGAGCTTCGCGAGGAACTGCCCGCAGAAGACTATACCGTGCCGCTGGGTAAGGCCATTACGCGCCGGGAAGGCGAGGACATGACCATGCTCACCTATGGCGCGATGGTCTATCAATGCCTGCAGGCGGCGCAAACACTTGAAGAGGAAGACGACCTGCAGGTCGAAGTGGTTGACCTGCGCAGCCTGACCCCGCTCGATCGTGAGGCAATCATTGAGTCGGTCAAGCACACAAATAAAGTGCTCATTGTACACGAGGATACATTGACAGGCGGTATCGGTGCTGAGCTATCTGCCATCCTGGCCGAAGACGTCTTTGAATACCTTGACGGGCCAATCACGCGCGTAGCCGCGCCCGATACGCCGTTTCCCTATGCGCCTTCCCTGGAGGCTGCCTTCCTGCCAACCGCCGGGAAAATCACAGCCGCGGCTCGCAAGCTCGCAGCCTATTAAAATATATATTAGGATTATAGGCTATTTATCCCGTAGGGGCGGGAGTGGAGCTGATGTGGGGTGGGGGCCTTTATGGCCGCCCGCTCTTGGGACACCATACACGTCGTGCTTCATGACCACCCGTTCAGGTCACGCGACAAGGGCTACGCGGGCGGCCATAAAGGCCCTCCCCGCGCCGCTCCACCACCCTCGCCCCTACGGACGGTGATGGACTTTTCTCAGGTTGATGCCTATTGGGCGACCCTTGAGGGTGCCCTGTTGAAATACAAAGGAGTTCATATATGCCAACGCCGGTAAAAATGCCACGACTGGGAGAGTCGGTTGCAGAAGGGACAGTAGGTGCCTGGCTCAAAAATGAAGGCGATTGGGTTGAGAAAGACGAATCGCTGGCCGAAATCATAACTGATAAGATCAACGCTGAGTTGCCATCACCCGTCGCCGGGCGTCTGGCGAAAATTCTTGTGCAGGTCGATCAGACCGTTGCAGTCGGCGCAGACATCGCGCTCATCGAGGAGAATGCCGATGTATCTGCCTCGCCGCCAGCGCAGGCAGCGCCAGGGCCGGATGCGGCCCCGGTCAAGAGCCCTGCCCAGGCCGAGACACCCGTAATAGAGAACGAAGAAGCAAGCATGGGCGCGGGAAACGGCGCAACGGCAACGGCCCGTGCTTCCCATGCTGAAACGGAAGAACGACAACGCATTTCTCCCCTGGCCCGGCGCTTAGCGCGCGAGCACGACGTTGACCTGAATGTCATTGCCGGTACGGGAACAGGTGGCCGTGTGCGCAAAGAAGATATACTTGCCTACGTGCAGCAGCGCCAGGCTTCCGTGGCAGCACCGCGTCCCACTACGACGGTGGCGCCGCCAACTGCACCGGAGCCACAACCCGCTTTCACCGCCCCGGCGGTGGAATTTACACCTGCGACAACAGCGGTCGAAGGCGACGTCGAGATCGTGACGCCCAGCCGCATGCGCCTGGCAATCGCCGAACACATGGTGCGCAGCAAACGCACGTCTCCACATGCGACTACAGTAGTAGAGGTCGACATGACCAACATCGCTAAGTGGCTTGAGAAGAACAAGGAGGAGTTCAAACGGCGCGAGGGCTCCAGCATCAGCTACCTGCCATTCGTAATGAAAGCAGTATGCGAAGGCATTCGCAAATTCCCAATGATCAACTCGAGCTGGACGGAAGACAACAAGATCATCATAAAGAAGCGCATCAACCTTGGTATAGCGGTAGCCACCGATGTAGGGCTGATAGTGCCCACCGTTTATGATGCCGACAGCTATACCCTGGCTACCCTGGCGAAGCAGGTAAATGCTATCGCCCAGCGTGCCCGGGCCAACAAGCTAACCGTTCAGGACATGCAAAATAGCACTTTCGTCGTGAATAATCCCGGCACATTTGGTACAATAATCTCAGTACCGATTATCAACCAGCCGCACGCGGCTATTCTCAGCATGGATGCCGTCGTCAAACGCCCGGTGGTAATTGAGGATGATGCTATTGCCGTACGTTATATGATGTACCTGTGTCTCTCCTTCGACCACCGTATCCTTGATGGCGCTGGGGCCGGCGGCTTCCTGCAAGCCGTCCGCAGCAAACTGCAAAGCTACGGCCGCGAAATTGACGTATACTGACCGGGATAAATATAGGGGCGAGGGTGGCTGGGCAGAGCGCAGATCCTTCGCTGCGCTCAGGATGACATAAGGCGCAAGATAACAGATGGCGGGCGTGGAGGACATTTGCGGCATCTTGCCTGGGGGACAGGTAATGCCCTGGTACCGCTGTCGGTAAACATAGAACAAGGAAAACAAGCCATGGCGACCATAATTCCAGAACGCCGTCCTGAATGGCTCAAGGTGCGCCCCCCCAGGGGGGAAAACTACGAAAATTTGAAGCAGCTGATGCGTGGTAAGGATCTGCACACCGTGTGTGAGGAGGCCCGCTGCCCAAATATTGGTGAGTGCTGGGGTCATAAGACTGCTACCTTCATGATCCTCGGGCGTGTCTGCACACGGAGTTGTGGCTTTTGCGCCGTGGAGACCGGTCGTCCCATTGGACTCGACTGGGAGGAGCCGAAACGCGTGGCGGAGGCTGTCCAGAAAATGGAACTGCGGCATGCCGTCGTCACCTCCGTGAACCGTGATGAGCTGAAGGATGGCGGCGCTGCCATCTTCGCTGCTACCATCCGCTGGATTCGCCGCCTGAACCCGCAATGTCGCGTTGAGGTCTTGACTCCCGACTTCAAAGGGGTATATGATGCTCTGCGTGTAGTCATCGACGCGAAGCCCGATGTCTACAATCACAATGTAGAGACAGTTCCCAGACTCTACAAGCGCGTGCGCCCGCAGGCCATCTATAAGCGTTCACTCCAGGTACTCAAGTGGGCCAAAGAAATGAACCTTGCTGCGCCCACCAAGTCCGGCTTCATGCTTGGCCTCGGTGAAACATGGGACGAGGTGATTGAAGTTATGCACGATCTGCGCGAGCACAATGTCGACATCCTGACCATTGGGCAGTACCTGCGCCCATCGTTTCAACATCTCCCGATCCAGCGCTATGTTCCACTTGAAGAATTTGCTGCTCTGAAGGCTGAAGGTAAGAAGATGGGATTTCGCCACGTGGAGTCGGGTCCATTTGTACGCAGCTCATATCACGCGCATCAACAAGCCGATGGAGCGTTGGAATGACCAATAAAGCGCTGGTAAACGGCATTCGTATCGCCTATGATGATCATGGAGCGGGGCTGCCTATACTGTTTCTCCACGCGTTCCCTTTGAATCGCAGCATGTGGGCCGATCAGGTCAAGGCATTGCTTGATGAAAACCGTTTTCGTCTTGTAGCCCCCGACTGGCGCGGCTTTGGAGAGAGCGATATCACCACAGAAGTCTCAACCATGGAGATGTATGCCGATGACTTAGCTGGTCTGATGGATTCGCTCGGTATTGACACCGCTATCCTCTGTGGCCTCTCTATGGGTGGCTACGTGGCCTTCGCGTTTCTGCGCAAATACCCCCGGCGCGTCAGCGGCCTGATTCTGGCAGATACGCGCCCTGGCGCCGATACTGCGGAGGCCCGGGCGAACCGCGAAAACGTAGCGGTCCTGGCCGAATCGCAGGGCACAGGTGCAATTGCAGACCTGCAAGTGCCCAGGCTCATCTCGGACTATACACGCCAGCATCTCCCCACAGTGGAACTCCATATCAGGCAGATGATCGGTGCCGCTACTTCCCAGGGCATAGCGGCTGCCTCACGGGGAATGGCGCTGCGTGCCGATTCAAGCGATTTATTAAGCGCCATTACCTGTCCAACTCTGGTGCTCGTGGGCGAGGACGATGTCCTGACTCCACCGGATATAGCGCAGGATTATGCAGCTAAAATAGCAGGGGAGCAGTTCATTGTTATACCTCGTGCGGGTCATCTCTCGAATCTAGAGCAGCCACAGGCCTTCCTTCAAGCCGTGAGTGCTTTCTTGCAGGCCTCGTTTTAAGTGTAATCTTTAGGGAAGTATGAAAAAAATAGTAGATCGGGCAAATGGACAACATCCTATTGTCATGGTAGTGGACGATAACCCGGCAATTCGCGATATGGTCTCCTGGGCGCTCGAACTCGATGGCTACGAGCCTGTAGAAGCTGCCGAGGGTCAGGAAGCCCTGACATGGATGGACAACGCGGCCTGTGAAGGCCGTTATCCCGCCGTCATTCTGTTAGATCTTACTATGCCTGGTATGGACGGAGGTACGTTCCTGGATCGGCTCCAGGATCGATGGGAGGCCTCCTGTCCCTTGCCTGCTATCGTGATCATTACGGCAGCCACCAGCGACCCCGTCAAAGAAGATTTGCCCATACGGCATGTCATTGTCAAACCATTTCACGTACGTGACCTGCTGGATATCGTGCGCTCCCTGGTAAGCTGAGCGTTTCCCCGACCGGCCTTACTATGCCTTTTGAATCTCCGCAAAATGTGATACCGTTGGCGGACCTGTCGCATTGACTTCTCAGCGCCTGCGGCGCTTCGTAGACTTATTTTTCTGTGGTGGCTGGGCCGGTGGCTGCCGGCTTACTCCTCCTTGAGAGTTTCTTGAGAACTATCTGCTAGACTGTGTAATAGAGGTTTCTCGAGACTTGATGAACATATAAGCCCTGAACAGTAACTATTCAGGTCTCTTTTCTTTATGTGCCGCCTTCGGCGGCTAGATGAGGGGATGAAAGTGGGGACACCTCCATAGGCGTTCACTGAAGCCCTGCTGTCATCCCTTCGCTTGTCTCAGGGCAGGCTCTGAGCGCGAGCTTTGGATCTCTGGCTGGGCAGAGCGCAGATCCTTCGCTGCGCTCAGGATGACATAAGGCGCAGGATGACATAAGGCGCAGGAGACATAAGGCGCAGGATGACATAAGGCACAGGATGATATAAGGCACAGGATGATATAAGGCACAGGATGATGTGCCGAGGTGGTTCGCCGCCCTGGTCTGGTCGATGACATAAGGCGCAGAATGACAGATGACGGGCGGGGCGGCCCCCCTGCTGAATAGTTACCTCTCACAAAGTGAGAAGCAAGATATGAGTATTGAACCAAATATACAAGATGATCCCACTCAGCCGCGACTAGGGAAGGTAAGCCGGGCTGCCGTGCCTTTCTCCCGGCTGCCCACTCCTAAGCGGCAGATGTCGCGCCGCGAGTTCATAGGGGTGTCTGCCATAGGCC
>WNGD01001262.1_pt1 | contig 62360 bp, 89 predicted proteins | sample 5400671 | NCBI WGS metagenome assembly WNGD01 (sample SAMN13153369, study PRJNA577476) | soil metagenome | isolation source: 40 cm soil or saprolite under grassland replicate 2 | place: USA:California | collected 2016-06-15 | reverse complement strand
TACTCACGTGACCCTGCTGATCGATGCGTTGCTCGGGCCAGCACGGTTCAAGTCCGGCGATCGGGTCCAGGTCAAGAGCTACTCGTGCAAAAAGACGATCTGGACGGTCGTACGGCGCGACTTCTGGCACACCGACACGGAACCCGCCTACATGCTCACGGCTGGCACGGGAGAGGACGCGCATACGCGGTTCGCTTTCGATTCTGATCTCGAACCTGTTGTATGACAGCCGCATTTACTCCCAACGAAGCTCGTATCCTCCAAGTGCTGCACCTGACCAACGGGTGGGTATCACAGGAGACGCTGGTACGCGCAACCTGGGGCAATGCTGAGGCCGAGGACGCGGAACTGTTCATGGCAGCGTGTCATAGTTTGCGGGTCAACGTGTCGCGTATCCGCTGCAAGCTGGCTTCACTCAACTTGCAGATTGAGACACGCCAGGGCAGCAAGCATGGCGCCGGGTGGTACCGCATCGTGCCGCTGGCGGACGCGGAAGGCAGGGTCGCGTGAGACGAGCACTCGTGGTGACTCTCGCAGACGACCTGCATCCGTCGCGTGTCACTGGCCTGTTTGCAGCTATACGGCTGCTGCCGGGTGTCGAGTTGGTTGCCAACCTCGACTCGATTACGCGCGAGACGTTGGACCTGTTGCTGATGCAGCCGGAGCCAGCGGTACAGAAGCCACGCGAACGCAAACGACGCCAGGCGGACCTGTTCGGTGAGGACGTGGCGTGAAAGTGGCCTACGCGGACCCGCCATATGTCGGGAATGCCGCGCGCTATTACCGACATCATCCTGACTACGGCGGCGAGGTTGATCACGAGGCACTGATCCAGCGTCTCTGTGACGAGTTTCCTGATGGATGGGCGCTGAGTTGTCACACGCCCTCACTTCGCGTACTGCTGCCGCTGTGTCCGCCTGATGTAAGGATCGGCGCGTGGGTCAAGCCGTTTGCGGTGTTCAAGCCGGGCGTGAATCCTGGCTATACGTGGGAGCCAGTCATCTTCCGTGGTGGACGGCAACCACGCGGGCGTGGGGAAGAAACGGTACGCGATTGGTGTGCCGTGCCTATTGCTTTGCAACGTGGACTTGTAGGCGCTAAGCCTGACGGTGTGTGCTTTTGGATATTCGCGTTCCTCGGCTTGCAACCGGGTGACGAACTTGTCGATTTATTCCCTGGCACCGGTGCAATCACCCGTGCGTGGGGAAAGTGGCAGCGACAGTTATGGAATGTCGCGTGACGACCGTCAGGCTGGAAATCAGTGACTTCCCACGGCCGGCGGTGGCGCGGTCATTGTCTCCGAACGGGCGCGTGCACTGGGCACAAAAACATCTTGCGCGGACTGCCGTGCATCAACGCGTATGGCTTGAGGCGTACCTTCAGGGCCTGCCGAAGATGCACGACGGTCTGGTCGTTATTCGACCAACCTTTACCTATCCCCAGGAACGGCGCAGGGATCAAGACAATCTGTGTACCGGGGTACTCAAAGCAGTCCTGGATGGCCTGGTCCGTGGCGGCTGGATCGAGGATGACTCGCACGACTACGTCCAGCTGGAGCCGCCGGTGGTGTGTGTCGAGCCAGGCGTACGCAGCCTGGTGCTGGAATTTGAACCGAGCGAAGTGCCGAACATAGTGGTGGCTCACCAACCTATCGGTCGAGGGAATGCAGATGTCTCTCCTTAAACGAGCGACGGACCAAACACAAAGCGAATGGCTGCCAGTTGCCGAAGGACTGTGGCGATGGTTGGTCGGGGTACCCGAGTTGAAGTTGTCGGAGAAGTATGGCAACTATCAGGTGCGGTTCCCGCTCCAACTCAAGAGCGAGGAACAATCTCGCCTGCTGACGGAAGTTGGCAAGCCACCGGATGGCATGCAGCAAAGCTGGCGGACGTCGTACACCGTGGGCCTGTCACTCGGCTATGTCCAGCGTGATGGCCAGTACAAGTCCACAAAGCTGGTCGACTTCCTGGCCGCGTGCCTGGGAGCCAGGAACACGAAGAAGTTCCGCGAGTGGATCGCGCAGGGCGGTGGTCCTCCGCGACCCACGGACCTGAACGACCAGAAGGCTGAACTCGACGCTATCGGAGAATGGCTCAGGTGGTGGGAGAACCTCGAGGTCTACGGCACCATTACCCATCGCGCCGGCGAAGGCGATCAGGTGTTCGCCAACTTCGCGGGACCCATGCCGGTCGGATCGTTGCCGGGTCAGAAGGACAATGATTACGACGCGCTCGGCCGCGGGAAGCTACGGGCCATCATCGCCGAGTCCGGCGAGACGCGGGAGGAACGGTCGAGAGAACAGCGGGTAGCAGCAGCCGCGGCAGCCAAAGACCGACCGCCGGCACAGCGGTACACATCGGACGGGAAGCCGGCCGAAGAACTACCCGAGCTTCCGTTTCGCCATCCGCGTTGGCTCGACGAACCATGGACTCGGTGGCGTGAAAACTTGTAGAGGTTGCGGAGAAACTAAGTCGATAAACGACTTCCATGTTCATCCCCAGATGGGAGACGGACATTTGAATTTCTGCAAGCCCTGCGTATGTGATCGGGTACGGGAACATCGGGCAATGCATGACCATGTACGTGCTCAGGAACGAGCGCGATACCAAGCGGGTCGCAAAGTAATCAAACGATTTACTCGGACAAAAGAAATGATCCGAGCACATGACGCCGTAGCACGAGCGGTTAAGACCAGGCGGTTGGTCCGCCCAGCCAACTGTGAAAAGTGTGGAGGTGAAGGAATAATCGAAGCAGCGCACTGCGACTACTTGTTAGCCCTTGAAGTCTGGTGGTTGTGTCAACGATGCCACCGGAAATGGGACAGCGCCAAACCCAAGAGCCACGTGACCCTTCTGAAGGTGTAATGGATTCGAGCGCGGCATTCTGGCGCGTTCTGGGTACACTCGGGGACTCCCCGCGAAAATCGGGTAGCGGGTACGAAGCCCGCTGCCCGGCCCACGAGGACCGCCACGCCTCGCTTTCCGTAGGTATCGGCCTGGACGGCCGCGTGCTGCTCAACTGTCACGCGGGCTGTCCCACGGAGAAGGTACTGACGGCACTTGGCCTGTCACTTTCCGATCTGTTCGAACGATCAGCCGCGGGCAATCCTGTCCGCCGATTCAAGTTGCTGGACCCGTCCGGGACCACGGTCGCGACCCACGTCCGCGAGGACCTGCCCGGAGACAAAAAACTGTGGTGGGAGAGTCACGGCAAGGCCGGCCTGAACGGGACACCGCTTGCCGATCTTCCTCTCTATCGTTTGCCAGACGTGCTGGTAGCCGACGTGGCCAGACCCGTCATCGTGTGTGAGGGCGAGAAGGCCACCGATGCGTTGGCGGACCTCGGCCTGCTCGCCGTAGGCACGGTGACCGGGGCCTCCAGTACGCCTGGTCCAAAGGTCATTGCCACGTTGCGCGGCCGACTGGTGTGGCTGTGGCCCGACAATGACAGGCCAGGCCGAGAGCACATGCAGCGCATCGCCAAACTGCTGCACGAGCTCGGGACCGAACCGCGGTGGATCGAGTGGAAGGACGCGCCAGGACGATTCGCACGCGGCAAACCAACCCTGTTGATGGGTGATCCTGGGCTTGGAAAGTCACTCATTACTCACTGGCTTGCCGCGCGCTGCTCAGTCGGTGGTGAGTGGCCGGATGAGGGGGCTTGCGAGTTGGGCACGGCGATCTTGTTCACGATCGAAGATGGGCTGGCCGATACGGTAGCTCCGAGGTTACTGGCGGCGAAAGCACAGATGGATCGTGTCATCGCTGTTCGTGGCGTCGTTGACGAGCACGAGGAAACCACCCAGACCGAGCGCATGTTTGCGCTGACTCAGCACCTGGAGCTGCTTGAACGGCTCATCCGCGAGACGAATGCGATCGTGGTCGTGATGGACCCGATCACCGCGTATCTGGGTCCAGACATCAACAGCCACAAGGAAGCTGACGTGCGGGCAGTGCTCGGCCCATTGCAAATGTTGGCGGAACGTACGCGCGTGGTGCTCATCATGGTCATGCACTTGAACAAGGGCACGGGAGTGACCGCGTTGTACCGGGCTACCGGCTCGATCGCCTTCCCCGCTGTTGCACGTGTGGTCCTGGGCGTCGCTCCTGATCCTAACGACGATGAAGGTCATCGGCGATTGTTGCTGCCGGTAAAAATGAACATTGGCAAGCTGCCCGAGGGGATCGGCTACCACATCGAAACGGCGTATGCAGGCGGGGTGCTACCTACCGCGGCCGAAGCCGACCAGCCGCCTGTCCTCGCGTGGGACCTCGATCCTGTAGAGGTCGACGCGACTTCGGCGATGGACAGGAACGGCTCGGTAACAGAATTGGGCGCCGTTGCCGAAGCGAAACGAGCCATGGAGCAGATCCTTGCGGGCGGTCGTGTGCTAGCCAACGAGTGCAAGCGTCAACTCCGCGAATCGACAGGCGTCACGAGCGAAACGTCCCTCGTCCGTGCCCGCCGCGAGCTTGGCGTCAGAGTGCGCAAAGAAGGCTTCGGCTCCCAGAGCGCGTGGTACTGGGAGCTAGCCACCAAAGACTCCGCGCGCGCGCGCGCGTATGTAGCCTTACCAGCTTTGGAGTCTTCGGAGTCTTTGGCCTCCCCCGATCCCTCCATAGACTCCATAGATTCCAAAGGCCCCAAAGAGTCTAAAGACATCCCCGCGCGCGCGCGCGAGAGCCTTTGTGTGAAGTGCGGGGTCGAATTGATTTCGTGGCAGATCCCCCACGGCTACTGCTACGCCTGCACGCCCACGCCCTACAAGGAGGACTGGTGACCCGAGACAAGGACCACTGCATGGTGTGTGGCCGGCCCTACGCCGAACACACGCCCGAAGAACGGGCCAGCGGATGCAAGCGATGACCAAGGAGAACGTATGGACCGAGCGGATCCCGTCGACAGGAAAGGACTGATGGCTGTTCCCACTAAGCCGCAGCGTGCCGGCGACCAGTCTTTGCCGTATGACGGCCAGGTCGACGTCGGGCCTGAAGTTGTGGCCGACGTGCTGCGGTACGAGGGGTTCCGCGACAAAAGGATCATCCAGCAAGTCGCCGACGACTTTCGTGCGCGTATCCAACTCGGTATCGAACGTTACGGCCACCCCTTGCAAACACACAACGGCCGGGATGCTGTCAGAGACGCACTCGACGAGGCGCTTGATCTGGCGCACTACCTCAAGCAACTGGAAATCGAAACACATGACCCGAAGGTCTCGATCATGTACGCGTGTGCTATCGGAATCGTGTTCGACCTGGAGGAATGGATAGCGGCGCAGGAGCCTGCCCCAGCGTGACGTCGTGTGCTGTGCAATCTATCCTCGACATTTTCCCGCCAGGTCGACGTCGGCAGATGGTGCTCAAGTTGGCCGAACGTCCTGAGTTCGATCAACCCGATTGGCATGGCAAAATCATTTTCCGCGCCTTCAACACCAACAAGTCAGGCCATTCCGGCCTTGCCTTTAAGGTCGAGCCCGACGAGGAGACAGTTCTGTGAGTGCTGAGCCTCAATCCAAAGCGACGCTCGACGTATTGCTGAGCGCGGTCAATGCACCACACGCGCTGGTCATTCTGGTCGACGAGCACGGTGAGATCGAGTCGGCCGACAAAAACCTCGGCCTACAGAACGTCATGCTCGTCTGTTTCAGCCTGGCCTACGAGATTTCACAGCGGCTCAAGGCTGAGGCGCCCCAGGAGCCGCGTGTGCTCACCCATCGCAACAAGCCAGTGATCTACTTGCCGCCAGACCTGCAACGGAAGCTGGCCGAGCTGTAGCCCATGCCCATTGGTCACACTGAGCGCGGCTTCGCTGACTACGCCGAGTTCAACGATTCGTACGGTGCTCGTGTTCGGGTACGCCAGAGTAGTGCTGCGAGCGAGCCGAAAGTCTGGATTTTCGTCGACAATCCCAACGGTGACAATCACGGGGCCATCCATCTCACGGTCGAACAGACCGAGCGATTGGTCGTGGCCTTGCAGGAGTGGCTCACGAGTACCGAGCGATGAGCGGGTGTCTGTGCCATGGCATGAATCGAACAGACCCCTTGGCGGAAGGGTGTACATGCTCAGGTTGTGAAAACCTCCGTGTCGAGTTGGCGGTAGAGCCGTCAATCGATCCGCACTACGGCTGCCACTTGCTCATTCGAGGGTGGGCAGGAACGCCTTTATCCCGAGGCGAGCGTGCGTATAGGCTTGCCCACATGCGTATGGCTCAGCAAGGTCAGGTGCAGGGTCGCCAGAATGCTCATTTTATCGTGCCCCAGCAACGATCTGTGGGGTTTGAGGCGGAAAGGCTATCTGAGGCTATTTGATGCACAAATGCGGCTGCTGGCCTGCCGTACGGGCGATTTTGAAGGGGTGCCCATGAAAGATAATCTCTTCGCCAACCGAACGCTCTGGCTCGATTCAGACCACATGGCCATCGCTCGCGAACGGTTCTTCAACGCTTGGTTCGTGCAATCGGGGTTGCCGATCGAGTCGGTCGGCCATGTCGCGGCGCTCAGAAAGCAGTGGGAGATGGCCTGGGCTGCCGGTATCGCGGCCTACTCGTTCTGCGCTGAGGGTAATCTCGGTCAGCCCGTTGGCAACAAGCCCGAGTCGGCCGTAGACTCAACGTAGTCCAACCCATCCTCAGCGCACCTGAGGCGGCGTCCTTTAGCGGACGGCCGCCTTTTTGTATGACCCGTGGTGTTGCAACCCCGCCTGAGATCAGAGCTAAAGCCCGATCCCTGCTGCTGGCGGGCCATCGGCAGTCCGAAGTATGCGACCTGACCGGACTCAACAAGGCCATCGTTTCTCGGATAGTCGACTCAATGAGCAACGAGTTGCAACCGTTGCAACCAAAAAGTCAGCAGTCAGACCTCGAACTCATCATGGCCTATTTTCGGGCTGCGCTGAACGCCATGATCTCGCAGGCGGTCCTGTTTAGTGACCACGAATACTGCCGCACTCAAAACGCCCACGACCTTGCCATTGCTCACGGTGTTCTCGGCGATAAGCTCGCTGGCGTCGCCGCAACAGCGCAAGCGCTCGGCCTTGTTGGGCCTCAGATACCAGCACGCGCCGATCACCAGCTTCCTGAACCCGCCACCTATCCCAACGGTACAGACCGAGCCGACGAAGACTGAGCAGCCCGACTGCACGCTGCTCGAGTTCGTCGCCGAGGCGTGGCCCATCCTAGAGCCGGCCACGGGCTACCAGCACAACTGGCACATCGATGTGGTGGCCGCGCATCTCGAGGCCATCTCCCGCGGTGAGCTTCAGGACCTGTTGGTCAACATCCCGCCCGGGTTCATGAAGTCGCTCATGGTGAGTGTGTTCTGGCCCGCGTGGGAGTGGACGTGGTTGCCGTGGACCCGCTGGCTGTTCACGTCTTACGACCAGGCGTTGGCCATGCGCGACGCGCTCAAGACACGCCGGCTGATCGAGTCCGAGTGGTATCAGCAACGGTGGGGCAAGACGTTCCGGCTGACTACGGACCAGAACACGAAGACCCGCTACGAGAACGACAAGACCGGGCTAAGGATCGCTTCGAGCATCGGCGGGTTAGCTACAGGTGAACATTGTCACAGGCGTATAGGAGATGACTTGCACAAGGTCAGGGAAGCTGAGTCGGACCTCGAACGCGAGAACGTGCTGACTACGTGGAAAGAGACGATGACCAGCCGCGGCATCCCGACCTCGCCGCTGAACGCTCGCGTCATGGTCATGCAGCGGGTACACGAACTAGACGTGGCCGCCGACTGGCTCGATCGTGAGTCGCACGTGCACCACATCTGCCTGCCGAACGAGTACGAATCTTCTTCTCCTCCTATCTCTATGACCGACCAGTCGGTATGTCCTATTGTTGAGCACGATCAGAGGACGCTGGAAGGCGCATTGCTCTGGCCGGCGATGGTCGACCAGGCCGAGACCGAGCGGCTCAAGACGACGAAGCTCGGCCCCTACGCCTACGCCGGTCAGTTTCAACAAACCCCGACGCCGCGTGTCGGCATGGTTCTCGACCCCAGTTGGATTCAGCAGACGCCAGACAACCTGGCGCTGAGCACGTGCGATTTAATCATGGCGTGGGACCTCAATTACAGCTCGCGCGATGCCTCAGACTGGACGGTCGGCATGGTAGCCGCCGTCGATCATGATCCGGAGCTGCCGAAGATTCACATCGTCGACGTGTTCCGCCAGCACCTGGCATCGAAGCAGCACGATCAGGAGATCGCCAACTGGATCACATTGTGGAAGCCGATCCTGGTCGGTATCGAACGACGTGCGTGGGAGCAGCAGGGTGTTACCGAGGACCTGATTCGATTGGTGATGATTCGGCTCGAGCGGGTGCATGTCGGGACTACGATCGAGCCGGTGGAGGCGGATGCGGACAAACTGAGCCGGGCGATGATTATCCCTGGCCGTGCGAGCGGCGGCTTGATTTTCGCCAACAAGCGAGCGCCGTGGTGGTCCGAACTGAGTCGTGAGTTGAGCACCTTTCCGAAGGGCCATCATGACGATCAGGTGGACTGTCTGGCGTATCTCGTCAGATTGGTGGTCGAGAAGTTGTCAATGGTCCGAGCGCAGCAGGCGTTGCTCGGCCATTCGAGTCGCATGCAGTACGTGAGCGCGACACCACCGCCGACTGTCGATCCGAAGTGGGGCGCACTACTGGGAGGCGCACGGTGAGCACAGACGTACTGTGTGATGAGCGGTACGGTTTCTATGCCTCGCGGTTTTGGGGCGGGCAGGCTCGCGGGACGATGGTGCAACTGACGATCGCGCCGTATTCGAAGCTGGATGGTGACCTGGCTAATATCGACGAGTTCTCGGCGTATGTCAGCGTGCCGCGGCGCCGCTTCCGTGCGATGGTCAGACTACTCGCACGCCTAGAAGCGAAGGGTGAGTTGTGATGGCTGAGCAGTCCGGTACGTGTCGCGTGCGAAGGTTGGACGAAGGCCGCGTCTGGATCGAGCAGGCCGATCACTTGATCTGGATTTCGGTCGAATTGCTTGAGGCTGTCGCCAATCAGCCATGTCCCGAAGGTGTCCACTCAACAGTCGAGCCTGCTCACTGTATGTGTGGCCATGCCTCGTATGGCGATGGCATCTTTACGATTCGGGCTGAGAACAGAACCGTGAGTTACGGGGCCGGGGAATATCTGCCCGCGCAACATGTATACGTTGGCCGGAAGAGTCCGGAGCCGGTCGCTGATGGCTAACGATCCGCGTCAGGACATAGTGCCCGAGTTTTGTGGTCGTGACGGTACAGGTGGCGTGTGCCGGCAAGCCGATGGTTCAACTGAATGGATTGTCCTGCACGATGGCGAGCTGTGCGAGGTATGTATCGCTGCCGAGCGGTACTGGCGCATCACGGTGCTGCGAGATGACAGCTGTATGTTCGTGTCGGAGGGAGTGAGTCGTGCGAGTTGGCCTGGCAGGGCAGCATATCCGACCTCCACGCATGGCGAGCGCGTGCGTCTGACCGTTGAGGTACTCAATGGGGTCTGACCCACGTCAGGACACGGTAGCCAACGGCTCACGATTCAACCTGGCTGACTACTGGAGTCAGCACTACGGCCGATTTGGCACGTCCCGCGAACGGGTCGAACTGTGCGGCCTGCTACGACGGAATGAAGACCCGCCGGCCGTGCCGTCCGACATGGACAATGCTGATGCGTTCCGGATCACCACGCCGTTCGGCTCCAAGATCGTCATGGACGTCCTGCAGACGCTCACGGCCAAGGTCCCTGACATCAAACGCAACAGCGGCCCTGGTCCGATGGCTGAACGCCTCGCTGAGAAGGTCGAGCATTTCCTTGGCCGCTCTGGGAAAGCCGGCGCGCTCGGTGAGTTGAAAGCCAACGGTGAGCCGATCTGGGACAATCTCGTGGCCCACTCAACGGATGGCGAGTTCGGCCTGCTAGTGGTGCCAAAGCCGGCGCATTGGTCGGGACTGCTCGACTTCACCGAACTCGATCCAGACAATCCGGATGGGCCGGGCAAGATTCGGCCGTTCTTTCAGCGGGATAGCGAAGGTCGCGACCCCGAAGACACGATCTACGCCAACGAGCTCGAACCCGAGTTCGATTTCCAGCCGGACGACAACAAGTCGAGCAATGCCTATGCGGCCTATGCGCGGGATGCCAAGGCCCGCAAACTGCCGATCGTGGTGAGTGTGCTACCGCCGGCGGTGTGCCTGCCGATCGGGTTGGACCCGGCTACCGGCAAGGTCGACGCGATGCTGTGCAGAACTGTCCGCACGGCGCGCAGTCTGAACCGCGACGGCTTCCATTGGACGATGCTCGGGCCTGGTGATGCGCCCAACGATACGCAGGGCTGGTCGAACTCGAACAGCAGCATCCTCCGCGGCGCGGACACACGCTTGACGCTGTACGAATTGTGGGTGCCGGGCGGGGTGTACTACCAGATTGGCAACGTGCCGCTCGAGGGCAAGCCCGAAGAGGGTTATCCCACGGATATGAACGTATACGACCGGGATGGGACGCTGGTTACGGCACAGGAGGCGTTCATCAACCTGGAAGCGGAGTACGGGCTGTGCGAGGTCCCAGGCGGCTATTTCTACGGCTCGCACTGGCCACAGGAACGAGACCTGGATCGGAAGGGGTTTCCGCTGCTGTGGACGTACCGCGGCCTGATTCGCGGCTTGAATAACACGGTCAGCGCCGACGTCGCGCACACTTATAACGTCGGTTTCGGCGGGTGGTTCGTGGACCCGACCGGCATCGATCCGAAATATTGGACCGAGAACGGCGGGCCGATGACGGTCAAGATCAAACGTGGTCAGCTCAGTTATGTGGCAGGTAAGCCGGTGCCAGCGGTCCATCCAGGGGTGAACAAAGATAACGCGCAGTTCATCACGTTCGCGTTGGGTCAGCTCGGGGCCACCATGCCGGTCAGTTCGGCGTCCGGTGCACAGGGCATGGGCCCGGTGGCCATGGGCGTGCAGCAGGTCGCTTCGGAGTACTCGCAAGCCCAGATTCTCAATGGCGCGGTGCAAGCGTACAAGCGCTGCGCGGAGCTAGTACTCGAAATCACGAGCTGTTTGAGTGAGACGCTCAAAGAGCCGATTCCGGTGTACACGCGCATCGACAAAGAGGGCAAGCGCCACGATCTGCTGGACCTGAGCGCGAAGGATTTGAATGGCGACTTCAGCGTCGACGTCGTGTTTCCAACCAGGGCTTGGTCGAATATCCCGCTCGCCCAGGCCGGATATCAATGGATGCAGGGTCCCACGCCGGCCATCTCGCATTACACGTGGTTGGACCAGATGGCGGGCATGGAGTTCCCCGAAGAGGAAATCGACAAGATCGCAGTTGAGAAAGCGCTCAACTCGCCCCAAGGTCAGCAGTTGGTGTGGGAACTCGCGGCGAAGATGCAAGGCGACCGGGAAATGAGCAAGATCGCCAAACTCCAACAGCAGGGGCAGATGACGATTGGTGGAACGCCTACGGCGCTGCTTCCGCCTCGCCCTCCAGGCGGGAACGGTGCCGTAGGTGCGGGTATACAAACCGGCAATCCGGCGATCAGCAGTCTCGGTGGGATGATGAACGCAGTCGGTGGCTCTGGAATTCAGGCCGACATTCTCAATCGCACTGGTGGCCAAGCGGCGCAAATGGCTCCGAATGGCGCGGTGGGATGATGCGCGGAACAGCCGAAGCTCTGCTCATGGCGCTTGCTCGCGGTCCTTTGCCCGCCGGTGACCTGATGGACCGTGTCGCTGGCCATGTGCAGGATGTCGGGGGGAACCGTCGTATTCGCGTGCGCGACTTGGAGGCACGGTTAGCGCATCTCGGCTTGGTGAAGGTGACGACGCTAATTGGTCCGATGGGTCAAGACATGATCGAGTTGACGGACGATGGCCGGCGTGCGCTTCTTAGCCGTTGGGGAACATGGACGGTGTGGACGTAGCCAATGCCAAATGGAGCCGTGGGAGGGTGGAGCTAGATGCCAGGTATGTATCAGGGTGACCACATCAACGAGGGGGTGAACGCTGCCGGAGTGATCCGCGCTTCACCGGGCCGGCTGGTGCGGATCATCGTTACCACGGCAGGCAGTGCGGCCACGCTCACTGTCAACGACAACGCTACGGCGGCCTCCGGCGCGGTTCTGTTCGCGGCACCCGGTACTGCGGTCCAGGGCACGATCTACCTGATCGACGAGCCGTGCCTGAACGGCATCTATCTCACGCCTGGCACGGGTCAGGTGGTGAACGTCATCCATTCAGACGGTCCAAGCTAGGAGATGAGTCATGCCATATCCAGGCAACCTGCCACTCGTCCAGGACTCTGGAGTTATCGGTCCGAACGCCAATCGCCAGGGGCCGAATCAGGCTGACGCGATCTACATCGACGCGGCCGGTACTGCGGTGGTCAGTACGCTCACCGGCCTACAAGTCGCCAACAATGGTCACCTGACAGCTGGCCAGGCGCCGGGCGCGGTAGGCCCGGCAGTTACCTCGCCCACTGCGGCGGCTGGTGCGAATGCAGGCACGGGCCCGCCCGCACCGGTGGTGACAGCGAATTCGACGGATGTGGCAGGTTCGATTACGTTCGGCACGGGTACCACGCCGGCGGCTGGCGCGCAAGTGGTGGTCACGTTTGCGCAGGCATTCGGCGCGGCCCCGCTCGGGGTGGTAATCACGCCGATCAACAATGCTTCGGCGGCGTTGCAATTGAACGTGAGTGCCACGGCAGTCGGCACGTTCACGGTGGGCTGCAACACGGCGCCAGCAGGTAGCCAGGCGAACACGATCTACGGGTTCCGGTACATCGTGGTTGGTCAGAGTTGACGGGTGGCGCGGCTTGCACTTGGCGTGGTGGTGGGCCTCGTGGTGGGGGTGGTGGTGGGTACGGCCATTGTGGTCTCGCATGCACAGGACGAGACGCCGCAGGCCGTGGTCGATGCGGCGGAAGCGAGCGGCGTGGACCCTGTAGACCTCGCGGGCGCGGTCAACACGACCGGCCTGGAGCCACGCGAGTACCTGTACGAGACTGGTGAGCTGGAGCGGCCGTACGTGCCGCCACCGTATCGACCGGCTGCGAGTGTGACCGGTCCGTATGGCTTGAGTCCATACCTCGCACGAGTGGCCTGGTGCGAGTCGCGTTACAACCCGCGAGCAGTCGGCAGACTTGGCGAGATCGGTCTGTTCCAATTGAAGCCTGGCGGGATGCTCCCTGTGTTCTACGCGCAGGGCTATACGAATCCGTGGAGTGGTGAGCAGCAAGCTGAGTTTGCGCGGTGGGCTTTTGCACACGGCTATGCAGGTCGCTGGAGTTGCGCATGAACGAGAACACGTTGCTTATCTGGCGTGATGCTGACGGCGTTCGTCACTGGGGTGATCCCGAAGGGTGGGAGGCAGAGCAACACCGGTGGCAGGAAGTCGCCACGTATACTGGGAAGTGTTCGATTGTGCAATTGGCCAAGGTGATCGCGGGAATTGCCGATGGCCTAATTCGTATCAGGATAGAGCGGTACAGCCGGGGCAAGTTCCGGCAACAGCAGAGGTAGCCGATGACGTTTCCGCTCGCGCCTGCACCTGACCCGTCAGTCGCAGGGCTGAACGGGGCGACCCCTGCGCCGGCATTCCACGGCCAGGGGTCGTTGCCGCCGGCGTGCCCGGCGGCCGAGGCGGGCAAGAGTTTCTATCAGCGCGGTAAGCGATACGTAGGGCGACCGCTCGAGGTTAGGGAGTTGGGTACCTGCTGGAGTTGCGCATGAGTCCACTATCCAAAAAGGGGAAAAAGGTGCTGGCGTCCATGACCAAAAGTTATGGCGATGCTGATAAGGCCAAAAGGGTTATGTACGCTAGCGTCAACGCGGGGCGGATGAGTGGCGTCGATCCCGCGTTCGAGAAGCGGCGTAAGAGTAAGAAGTGACGAGTTTGCTTCTGTACAGTGCGAAGGTCGAACATGATGTGCTCGGGCATGCCATCGCGTGGTTCGAGCATGGCACGTTTACTCACGCCGCGCTCGAACGCGGAGGAATCGTCGTCGAGGCGGTGTGGCCGAGGGTGCAGGCGCTCACGCCAGAACGTAGCCAACTCGCAATCGTGGGGGCCAGCGAAGTCATCCCGTTGCGGCCGTACAGTGACGACCTGGACGCAGCCGTGTGGAGCGACCTGCTGATGCAGATGGTGGGCCAGCCGTACAGCCTGAGCACGCTGGTGGTCGACGCGCTGGCGAACCTGATCGGCTTCAAGACGGTGGTCCGACTGGGCGGGTCGGTGGTGTGCTCGGTACTGGCGGTGGAGTACGCACGGCTGGTGCACGATCCAAGGGTAGCGGCGTGGACGGATTCGGGTAGCGTCACGCCAGCCGACCTCGGCCAGATGTTCCTCAGAAGGCGCATGCCGCGACCGTTGGATACGGCGCAGCAAAAGGTGACGTATGGCTGAGTGGCCACCGTTCTACACAATGCCCTATGTGTCATTCTCGTTCGGCATGGGTGTCCTGACGATTCTGATGAGCGAGACGTCCAAGATGCATCTGCGACCGATCGGGTTCACTCGTCCTGTTGATGTGCAGCCGCGATCAGTAGAGTGTGCGGAGATTAGACCGTGCGGCTGGTGTTCCGATTGTCTGGGGGTGGGAGGGTAAGCCATGGCTGAGTTGACTTTCGCAGGACGCGGCGAGCATGAAGGCGTCGACTCCGAAGGCCATTGGTTCAAGCATTTGTTTCCGGTCGACGATGACCAGTGCTGGTGCGGATGGAAACCGGAGACGGTCGTCACCGTGACGGCGGAGCAGCACGGCGTGATGAATCCCGATGGCTCGTGGACCGTGGAGGAGTGAATGATCGATCCGACACAACCGCCGCAGGCACCGCCGATGCCGTCGCCGGCCATGCTGCCAGGTCCAGCCGCTCCGGCCGCAGCTCCTTCCCCCATGCCCGGACCAACCCCGGCTACTTCCCTGCCGACCCCAGGGTTGCCGGGGCCGGGCACCCCGCCACAGATGCCGCCGACGCCGGTCGCGCCGCCTCAGCCGCCGGCTATGCCCGCACCGGCGATCCCGCCGGTGCAGCGGACCATCCCGTCGAAGGAGCAGGACGCCTCGAACTCGGGCAACACGTTCGAACGGCTGGCGAGCCTGGTGGTCGACAAGGCGGCAGACATGGCCAAGCGGCTCAGCCAGAACCTGAACGAGTCGCCCGCGGGCGCGCAGGAACTTACGCCCGAGCAGGTCAAAGCCATGTGGTATTTCAGTCCCACCGGTAGCGTGTCGAAGGCCGATGCCACGTTCTGGCAGGTCCACGATCAGGTTCTGGCGCAGACGGGCGACCACAACCAGGCCGAGACGCAGGCGCTCCAGGCAGCGTACCCGTACCGCGCGACGCTTAGTCAGGTTGGCGTGGCGGGCTCTGAACGTCAGGTGCAACTGGCCGAGCAGTTGCGCAAAGCGGTAGACGGCGACCATGCACCAGATTCGAGCCAGGTAGCGCAGGATCACGCGGCGCATGCGACCAGGATTCGGCAGGCGAGCGGGAAGGTGTAGCGCGTGGCGTTCGACGTTTCACCGCCGCGGTCGCTGAACGAGTTTGGCACGCAAGGCGAACCGGCGTACAGCACGACCAACCCACCCCCCGCAGCAGCGGTCGCGTCGAACACCCCATCCGGTGGTCTGACGTTCGCGGTAGCGCCCGCTGGTGCGAACGATCCAGATTTCCTGAGCGCGCAAGACGTATGGAACAAGGCGGTAGCTGACGAGACGCAGGCGTCGGCTCAGGCAGGCCAGCTTTACAACGATTTCAGGGCGGCCCAGGCAGCGGCAGCGAGCGATTTGACCGGCCAGGGGAATGCTCGGGTGACCGCGACCGGGCAGGCGTACGACACGGCGCTGCGTGCTCTGGCGAATGCGACCACAGCCAAGGAAACCGCCGGCACCAAGATGCACGATGCGGACGTAGCTGCCGCGAGTCGTGCCAAAGACCCCGACCTCAAGAACTACTACCAGGCGCACGCGGAGCAGGCCCAGGCTGCCGCCGCACTCAGCAAAGCGCAGGGTGCGGCGCTCACGGCCAAGACGCCAGAAGACATCAAGAACGTTCAGGCGCAGACGGCCGAGGCGTCCGCGCGAGCTGCATCGCTCAACATGCTGACTCCAGCGCAGGCGGCGCAAGCAAATCAGCAGGCCAACCTGTACGGCGCGCAAGCACAGCAGATCAATACGCTGCTGCCGTTCCTCGGACGTGAGGAAAAAGCCAAAGCGACGATCGCCGAGGCGGGCGCTGGACTGGCGGTCCCGACCGCGCAGGCATCGCTCGATAAGGCTCAGGCTGATGCGGACAAGGCGCGCGCCGATGTCAACGAGACGACTCGGCGTATCGCCGCGATGCCGACCGAGCAGCAGGCCCAGGCGGCTATCGACCTCGGCTTGAAGGACAAGCAGGCCGACCTCGACGCCAAGAGTCTCCAGCTCGAGCAGGCCAAGAAGCTGATGCCGATCGCGGTCGGCCAGGCGGGCGCGAACGTGGCGGCGACTGAGGCGGGTACGGCGGCCACGCTGGCAGGGATTGGCCAGAAGACGCTCGGGCCGCTGTATGGCATCGGCGACCAGATCAGTCGCTACCGCGACATGATTGCGACGGGGCAGATCAACCCGCAGGATGCGGATACGGCGCTCAATTCGTACCTGAATACCCAGGTACAGGGGGCCACGCCGTATCAAATTGGTCAAGAGCAGAACCGCTACGCCGAGGCGATGAGACAGCAGGACATTGGCCTGACGGAGAACCGGCTGAACGCGGCGCAGCAGTACGCAGGGAACGTGCTTGGCCAGTATGCGCAGATGGCGGCGAGTGCAGGACCAGGGCATGGTCAGGAAGCAGCTCAGGCGTACTTGGACACGTTGCAGCAGGGGCAACGGTTCTTCGGTCAGATGGGCGGCATGGTGACGCCACCGACTGTGCCATCGGCGGTATCGCAAGCACCGGTGGTACACATCAACATCGGGGGCGGTCAGCCGACGAGCGCTTCGCAACCGACAGATGTCATGGCTGGGTTACCGGCTGCACCACCGCCATTGCCGGCTATGACCGCGGCACCCCCACCAGCACCATCAGGGATGCCGGTGTTCGGTGGTCCCGCAGCACAGCCATACAACTACCAGTATGAGACGGGTGCAGCGAGTCAGGCGCGCAACGCGGGTGAGGGCGAACAGGCGCCGGTCGATGCAATGGAGGCGCACCAGGCACGTTGGGCTGATGAGCTTGCGTCAGGGGCAGTGACGATGCCAGGCGAGCAACAACCACAAGAGGCCACAACCTGATGCCGGTTTACCCAAACCCGGCTGGTGGGGAGATGACGGTTGCCAACCGTGCAGATGCGATTGCTCAAGGTTGGACGCCGAGCATGGGCACGTTCGGCTCACGATCAGCAGAACCAGCCGGTGGTGGGGGCGGTGCAGGAGGCGCAGTAGTTCCGCAAGACGCGGGGGCGGGGCCAACACCTGCTCAGGTCCAGTTCATGGCTGCCCAAGGCACCATGACCCAGAAGGAACTCGACGAACGCAAACGCCAGTTCGATCAGAACCTTGCGTGGACCAAACAGATGTGGGAGCAACAAGGACTCCCGCAACTGGTCATCCAGCAAAAGGCCGCACAGCTCCAGCAGGACGAGTTCAATTTTCAGCAGCAGATGTCGCAGCGTCAGCAGGCACTGGCCGAAGTGACCGGGATCGGTGGTCTTGGCTTGCAGCAGCAGCAGACCGCGCTCGACGCCTTGAAGACGGCCGCCAGTCTCGGAGGCCCTGAGAACTTTATCCAGGCCGCGAACTATGCGCGCGGCGTGCAGCAGACGCAGGTGCCGGCGTTCATGCAGAACCTCGTAAGCGGTGTTGGTGCGCCGGCCGCGACGGGTGGTATCGGGCTGAGCGCACCGCAGACGTTCGGCGGGATTGCGGCACGGCTGGGTGGTGGCGGCACGACCACAGCACCAACAACGAACGACCTGGCGCAGACGTTGGCGATGGGCAGACAGTTGTTTACGCAGGGCGGCGCGGGATTGGCTCCGCAAGCGCTTGAGGGCCTGAGCGACACGGAACAAAAGATGCTCGGCAGCGTCGGCTCAGCCGTTGGTGCCGATGTTCCGGCGTTCTTGAAGGCCTATTCTGCGTCAAGAATAGGCCAGAGCGCAGCGCAGGCTGCGTAGGGCGGTTACGCCTTGCCGTTCTACACCGACTCCGATTCTTGGGACGCCTTCCAGGGCGATCAGTGGGCGCAGCAGGCGCACGGCCAGATCGCGGACCAGTGGGCCGCGCAGGCGACGGCGGACGCCCCAGACCGTGCAGCAGCCGCCGAGCAAGCCGAGGCACAACGACAGACTCAGGCGCAATCGCAAGCGCAGGCAGAGGCTCAACGACAGGCCGACGCACAGGCACAGCAGCAAGCCGCAGCAGCCGCACAGGCCCAGCAGCAGCAGCAGCAGGCCAACACGTGGGCGGCGAACCAGTGGGCTGACCAGGCGTACAGCGGCGCGGCTACGGCGGCAACTGGTGTAGCGCCGGCTCCTGCTGCAACACCGCCAGCGGCACCGGCGGCAACACAGACTGCCGCGGCCGCGGCTCCCTCGAGCCCGCTGCCGTCGGCGAGTTCGGGTAACTACGTTGCCTATGCCTATCAGGCGGCACAGAACGCGGGTATCGACCCGAAAATCTTTGTCAAGCAGATCAACCAGGAGAGCGGCTTTAACCCGAAGGCCCGAAGCGGAGCTGGTGCAATGGGGATTGCCCAGTTCATGCCGGCGACGGCTCAAGGTCTCGGCGTTGACCCGACGAACCCGCTGGCGAGTCTGGACGGCGCGGCGAAGTTGATGAGCCAGTACGTCCAGAAGTACGCGGGCGATTACAGCAAGGCTCTGGCGGCCTACAACGCTGGGCCGGGCTCGGTGGATCGTTTCGGGGGCGTTCCTCCGTTTGCCGAGACGCAGAACTACGTCAAGACCATTCTCGGCGATACTGCTGGCCTGGGCGCCGGACTCGCGCAGCGCGCCCAGGAAGGCTTGGGTGCGGTAGGTCAGGCAATTGGCGGTGCGGCACAGCAGGTAGCGCAGGCTGCCAGCGCGCCGATTCGTTCGGCTCAGGACATTCTCAATCAGGTGCAGCCGTTCCTTGGTCAGAAATACGTGTGGGGCGGTGCCAGTCCGACGCAGGGCGGCACGGATTGTTCAGGATTCGTCAGCTACTTGCTCGGGATGCCGCAGCGTGGCTCGACCACGACGCTGTACGGCCAGTCCAGTCCGGTGCAGGGCGACCCGCAGCCGGGTGACCTGGTGTTCTGGAATATGGGCCAGGGCGACATGCACTTGCAGCACGTCGGCATGTACGTCGGTAACGGCAAGATCGTGCAGGATGGCGGCAACCAGTCGGCCATCAATGTCTCGGATGTAGGCCAGCAGATCGGTAGCCCGCCCGAGTTCCGGCGAGTTGGTGCTGGTGGTGCGCCAGCGCAGTACACCGACACGACCACGCCGGGGCACCCGCTAACGGGTGGTCAGCCAGTTCAGCCGCAGCCGCAGAGTGCCGCGGACTTCATCCAGCAGACACAGGCCAACCAGGGGCGGATGCCGACCGATACGGAACTCGGCAACTTCTACCTGAGTCAGCCACCACAGCAGACCGCCGCAGCCGCGGGTCAGCCGCAGCCGATCCAGCAGCCGACGAGTCCGTTCGACGTGGTGGGCAACATCGCCTCGGGTCTGGGCAGTGCTGTATCAGGCGCGGTCAGCGGCGTGGGCAACGCGCTAGGCGGTCTGTTTGGCGGCGGTGGTCCTGGAGGCCAGCTACCGCAAGCGCCCACAGAAACGGCTCCTACGAGCCCATTCGCGGGTTTGCCGAGCCTACCGACTGGCGTGGCGCCCGAAGGTGGTGGATATGGAGTGGGCGGGTCATTGCTGCCGGGCGAGGCAGCAGCAGGACTGGCACCGATCGGCGAGGCGGTCACTGGGCTGGCCCAAAACCCACTCATGCCGACGAATCTGACGAATGCGGGACTGCAAGCGCTCGGACAGAACGTGGTCGGGCCCGGCCTTGAGGCGATCGGGCAGCCTGGCGGGGCGTTGATCGGGCCACGCACGGTCGCGGCGCAGGGGCTTGAGGGGGTGGCGGGCAACGTGCCGTCTGGTGTTCCTGCTGTGGCGGGACTGTTGCAGGGTGCGGCGGGGATAGTTGGTGGACCAACGCCAATCGATGCGGCACAGACGGCTAGCCAGATCGAACAGAAGTATGGCGGTGGCTTGCAGACTACGGCCGATGGCCGTCAGGTGTGGCGCCCGCCAGATTACAGCCGGATTACGCCAGAAGATCAGGCTGCGATGAGCAACGCTATGTGGGTCATCGGCAGTATCGAAGGGGGGCCGGAGGTTGAGGGCGCGGCTGCTGCGCTTGGGCGGACAGGAGCCACGGCGGCTGAGCGTGCAGCGGCTGAGGCAGGCGGAGCGGGTAGACCACCGATCGAGCCGCCCACGGCAGTTGGCGGACCTGCACCGGGTGAGTCGTTACCGCCCGAAGTACCACAGCCGGCGGCTGAACCCGGATTGCTCAACCGTCTGACTCAGGCTCAGCCCGAGCAGGCCGGCAACATCACGCTGAACAAGTATCCCGAAGACGTGCGTCAGGTCATCTCGGATGCGGCCAACTCGCTGCCTGAGCAGATGAAGGCGGCCACGCGCGGCGTGCTGCCCGATCAGGCGGTACGTGACCTGAGCCAGCAGACAGGTATCGACGTCGACCAGATCGTGCGTAACTGGAACCCCGGCCAGGCGCAGAACGCGGAGACGTTGCTGGCGCTCAGGGATGCGCTCACCGCACAGGCGCGCAAAGTCATCGATACGCAGCAGGCGCTCCGCACCGCGCCGGATTCGGTGTCAGCTCAAGGCGATCTACTTCAGGCGTTGACGCAGCACGCCGCGATTCAGGAAGTGGTTAGCGGCAGCACGGCCGAGGCTGGGCGTGCTCTGCGTCAGTTCCGGCAGATCGCGCCGGGGTCCGACTTCGCCACGAACCAGATCAATCAGATGGCCGCGCGTTCGGGCATGACGCCCGAAGAGATGGCCAGCGCGCTCGGACGGGTGGACCTGAGCGACCCTGCCGCAGTGGCGCAACTCGCACGGTCGCTGCCGCAAGGGCCGCCGACACTGGCTGAGATTTTCAAGACGTACCACACCAACAACGTCATCTCGGGCCTGCCGACGCTGACGCATGTGGCGGTCAACTCGATTCTCGCGCCGGCCTGGTCGTTCTCCACGCGCAGTCTTGCGGATCTGGCTGGATTGAACTTTGATCGCGTGCAGGGCGGTGGGATCGGCTTTGGTGCTGGCTTGGCACACGCGGGCGAGGATTTCCTGACGGGTTTCCGCGACGTGCTCAACAACCCGGCGTTGGTTGCGAATCGCCTTGGCGGTGCGGGTGGCGCAGCTCTCAAAGCGCAGGGTGTGTTCGGCGCGTTGCATGGTGCCTTCCAGAACGTGGCGCAGGGCATCATCGAGCGAACCGAGATCGGCCGTCTAGCGGGCGAAGCAGCAACCGACCAGGGCCTCAAGGGTGCCGCGTGGACGAAGTTCGTCGCCGATGCACTCGACAATCCGGCCGCCGATATGGTGCAGCAGGCGCGCGGCGTGGCGCAGCGGGCGGCGCTCCGCGGCGAACTCGGCACGCTTGGCCAGAAGATGCAGCAGATTGCGAATGTGCCGTTCGTTGGCAACACGCTCTTCCCGGTGGTCAGGATTTCAACCAATGCGCTGACGCAGGGGATCGAGCGATCGCCACTCGGGTTGCTCGGCACAGGCTTCGACGTGGCTCGTGCGGCGAGCGGAGCAGGACCATATGCCAAAGGTTTCGAGCCGCTGACCGGCGCGGTCACTCCGCTCAGCGAGCGCTTGACGAACAACCTGGCAGGTACTGCGGTCACGGCGTTCCTGGTCAACAAGGGACTCGACGGCACGATCACGGGCGATGGGCCGAGTGATCCGAAGGAACGGGCCGCGCTCATGTCGCAGGGCTGGCAAGCCAACAGCGTATGGATCCCCGGCCGGGGATACGTTGACTACAGGGTGCTTGGCCCGATAGCCCAGGACTTCGCGCTGGTTGGCAACTATGCCGATGCGGTGGAAGAAGCCCGGAAGCATCCAGGCCAGGCGACGCTCGGGCAGAACGCGCTCGAGATCGCAGGCAATCTGGCACAGCGGCAAGCCAGTTACATGAGCGATGCGACCGGCCTGCGCACACTCGGACAGATTTACGAAGTCCTGCACGGCGGAGCGAATGCGGCGAACGTGGCGGCACAGTTCTTCGGCCAGATGGCTGGCGGGTTTGTTCCCGAGAGCGCAGCGGTTCGTGGGCTGGTATCAGCAACCGACCCGTATGCGCGCCAGCCTCAGAAGGGCGACATCGGCGAGGTCATTGCACAGGGCTTACCAGGCGGGACGCCGGGGATTGGTGGTCGGACCGATCTGCCGGTGCGGCTGAACGAGTTGGGGCAACCGGAAGCCAATCCGCAAGCAGGGCTAGGTATTTTCGTGCCGCGGACAGGGACGGGTACCGTTAGCCCGGTAATGACGTTGCTCGGCTCAGAGGGGTTGAGTCCGCCGAGCGCACCGAAAACGGCGCGGGTTGGCCAACAAGAGATCACGCTTACTTCTGACGAGCAGCGCCAGTACCAGCAGCTACGCGGGGCACTGCTCGAGCAGATGATGATGCCGTTGACGCAGAATCAACAGTTTGCGCAGGCACCGGGGCCAGCGCGGAAACAAGTATTGCAACGGCTCATGTCGCGAGCCGATCAGGTGGCGCAGCGGCAGCTTATCGGAGCGATTGCGCAGACAGGCGACCTGGTTTCACGACTCGGGCCAAGCGCGCGTCAGCAGGAGCCCGTACCGTTTCGTCCGCCGCTTCCGCTGAACGAACTCGCGCCGGTTGTTTCCACGGCAGCAGTGTCATCTCGCGCGGCGCTACCGCTGACGAGTGATCTGGCTACGCTGGACCCATTGCAGCAGGAGCAGATGCGGCGTCAGTTGGCAGGCACGCCCTAGAACCGTCGACGACCACCGATCCGTACGCGGTCGAGCGCGTCGTAGACAGCAATGCAGGCTGCGCTGATAACGAATGTTCCAGCGCCGAAGCCAATCAGTTCGCCGAGGTCAGCATGACCGCGACCGACGATATCGATGACAAGAACCAGGCCGACCAGCCAGGGTACGGCTTTCCAGTGTTCGTTACGCACGAGGGAACCACCTTTCGCATCCAAAGGAGGGAGTGTGAGAGGGTCGGGCCTGCCGCTGTGGAGGCGACAGCGGCAAGACGTGGGGAGCGACCCCATACCCGACCCGCCGTGCCGCACTATAACGTCAGCTCGCTCTGGATACCAAGCGCAGCCAGTAGCTTGTCCTTGACCGATTCGTAAGGGTGCGGAATCAGAATCTGCTGGCCGCCGTCGAGCACGATCACGGTGCTGTCCGGCCCTGCCGCAGTCATCGTTACGATGCTGGTGACCTGGACGAGCCAGGTGCGTTGGCGGTCGTCTTCCAGTTCGATCATCGGTGACTCATTTCGCGAGTGCTTCGATGAATCCTGCGATTGCATCCTGCGCCATGGCGATCGCCTCGTCGAGCGTCTCGCCCTGAGTCACACAGCCGGGTAGGGCTGGCACGGTCACCGTGTAGCCCCCCTCCGCTTCGTCGGGGTCCAGAAGAATCGTGTACTCCCGTTCCATCGTCGCGTGGCTGTGGGTGTTGACCTACGATGTTCGTCTGATTAGTATCTAGTAGCCGCATGGACGAAGGCAAAGGAGACGCTGGTGGTTGCTGACAAGCAGGACGTACTCTACGACCTGATCCTTGAAACGATCTGTGAGACTGTCCAGCACGCAGTCGACAGTGGCAAGGGGAGTGAGGCCGGTGGGTGGCTTGCGGTCGAGAAGATAATCGATCGTAACTGGGATCGAGACTTTGTACGCCTGTTCGGTCCATCGTTGGCTGCCCATCTCTGGCGCACACGTTCGGTGAAGCCAGAACAGGATCGTTTGAGGCGAGCATTCAGCAGTGTGTCAGACTTGCCGACACCGCCGGTACCAGTTCCGACACCGCCCAGTCCTGAACCGCCGGCGGTGGGCCAAGCCGCCAGTTGGTTGTCACCCATCAAGAGCATGCCCGAACCACAGCCGGCGTCAGGCGAAGGACATGGCCGAGAGAGTGCTGTATCTATTCTCAGCAAGGACATAGAACGTCTGCTGAAGACGCCGATCACGGTTGCTGGCCTCTGGACCACCGTTGGCGAACTGCACCGTAAAGACATCCTGCAACTTGGTCAGGAGAAACGGGAACGTGCGCGCAATCACCTGCTGAACATGAGACGGGAGCGCCAGGCGCTTGAACGCGTGACGCATTATTTCCGAGGCGATCAGGAGACGCTTCGCGGTGTTGTGACCAGCGGCAGGCTGAGCCAGACCGAATTGCGCGCGGCGTTCGGCAATACTCGCTGACGCCATGGGCCACGCCAGTATGAAGCTGCCACCCGTAGTAGCCGTGCGTGGCCCATGGCTGGACTGGAGCGCGGCATGATCGACCGTCGATCGAATGTTACCCACAAGAGCGCTGTCGATCTGCCGCTGTCTCCGTCCCCAACTGATATGAGTCAGGCCGCTGACACCATGTCACCCACAAGCGTCTTGCTTGACTCAGAGTTCGATATGGAGTGCGGTAGGATCGATCGTCGACTGAATGTTACCCAAGCGTCCGATGTCGATCTTGCCAAACTCCACCGCGAAATGGATCATCTCGCCCGGTCGTACTGGGACCTGCAAAAGGCACGCCAAGCTATCCAGAATCGTGCCGAACGATTGGCGCGCGAAGCAGGAATCTTGAGTCTGGCGCTGGCGCTGGATCACGGCAACCGTAGTCAAGAGGGCTTGCCTCTTGACGCTCTGGCTTATGCCTTGGAGAAAGAGGAAGAACGTCTGGAACGAGAGTTGGCTAAACTGGCCAAGCAGCACCCGCTCGCGTCATGGGTTGCGGTCACGCGTGGCGTCGGCTTGCCGGGGTTTGCTCGACTCATGGGGCTCACCGGACGCCTCGATCGTTTTTCGAATCCTGCCAAGTTGTGGAAGTTCGTCGGACTCGGGCTGGTGAACGGCCGGACTCAACATCGGCGAAAGGGCGAGTTGTGGACCCATACGAATTGCGACCACGCGCACCTCAAAGGAGTGAAGAAGAACGGCGAGCCGATCTGTAAACCGGATTGTACGATCGACCATCACCCAGACTGCCGCCCAGGGGTTGAAGGCACCGCCTACTCGCCGGACGCGCGGGTGATGGTATTCCAGATGATCGATTCAACCATCAGACTTCGCGGCACGTACCGGCCGGTGTATGACGAAGCGAAAGCTCGATATGAGGCCAGAGAACGTCTCGGGCCGTCAGCCTGTCCGACAGGTTTGCACCATCGCAGCGCGTCAGGACGCACCGTACGATGTCCGAAAGCCCATATCGACATGCTGGCGCGACGCTACGCAGCCAAGCGCCTGCTCAGAGATATGTGGCGCGAGTGGCACCAAACGGGCGCTGTTACCCAAGGTCCTGATGTGTCGCTTGCGCCACAGAATACGCCTGAGATTGGCAAAGTCGAGCGTGTTGCGTATGCTTTAGCCTAAGACCTCGCCCTGGTCGCACATCAGGCGGTCCCCTGTATTGGGGGCCGCTTTTTTGTTGCCAGCCGCGTAGATCCGAAACAGGGCAGTGTGACAACGCAGGACAGCACGACGTACGACGCGGCGGATTTGGCGCCGATCAGCACGGCCAGTTCGTCTGAGCAGTTGCAAGAGGTCATGGACGTGGCCCGCATAGCGGCCAATGCCCAGCGCGACCTTGAGGCAGCCGGCGAAGACCCGCTAGCCGAAGCCGAAAAAGAGAAGTCGCCAGAAGCCCCCGCGTCGACCGAGACACCTACCGAGCCACCCGCGGACAAGCCCGCCGACCAGGCGCCGGAGTCCACGGAAGAGCAGCCCGAAGAAGAAGAAGAGGAACCCGAAGAGTCGCCCGAGCCGAAGGCTGAAGAAGCCAAACCGAAGCCCAAGCCGGGCGAGCCAACCTACTCACGCCGTGATGCGGCCCGTTTCAAGGCCGACCTCGACGCGGCACGTACCGAGCTCCAGCGAGCCCGCGCTTTGGCACAGCAGTACCAGGCGTCCGACAGCTCGATCATCACAACGATTCGCGAGCAAGCTGGCGACGAACGCGAGTTCGCTGACCTGACACGCAAGAACAATCTTGGTCAGGCATCTGACCAGGAACGCCAGCGGCTACAGATCATGCAGCAGTGGCGCACCGTGGCTGGGCCGATCTATCGCATTGCGCAGTTGCAGAACTTCGAGCAGATGGTCGGCGCCTGGCAGGCCGCCGCAAAGTTCGATGGCATGGACGATACGTCTCGTCAGCAGGTGTTGGCCGCGACCGATCCGAAGCTAGCGCTCGAGCTGATCCACACCGCCGGCCTCAGGGCGGGCGAAGAACGGAGCAAAGCCGAAGCGCAAGCCGAGCAGAAGAAAGCGCAAGCCGAGATTCAGCGGCTCAAGGCCGAAGTCAGTTCGCTGAAGACGAAAGTTGTGGTCACCAAGCCGCAGCCGGCTACGCCAGACGGCGCAAGTCCCGCGGCTGGTCCGAAGCTGCCGCCGATGTTGAACCCGGACGGCACGCTCAATCCTGAATTCGAGAAGCTCGCCCATAGTGGCAAGCTTTACGGAGTTGAAAAACTAACTGGCTAGCGCCAGTTGTTAGAGGGAACATAACCCTCGAAAGCTAGAGGGTACATAACTTGGCAGTCACGACGTACTCAGGGCTCGCCAACGAGCAGAGAACGTATTTCGTAACGCGCCTCATACAACGATTGCTTCCGTATATCCCGTTGCAAAAGGATGCAGATCGGCCAACGGTCGGACGCAACACTGGCACCGGGCTCCAGTGGCGCAAGTGGGGCGCCCTTCCGTTGGCGACCTCGGCACTCACCGAAGGCACGCCACCCACCGAGAACGCGGTCACCGTCACTGCTGTCACTGCCACGCTGGCGCAGTACGGCGCGTTTCTGAAAATCTCGGACCTGCTGATTGTGGCGGGCATCGACCCCGCCATGGAACAGGTCAACGACCTGGAGGCCGAGCAGGCAGGACGATCCGTCCATACGCTGATCGTCAATAGCCTTGCCTCCGGGTCCAGTGTCCAGTACGCCAACGGGCGGGTATCGCGCGTCACGGTGCAGGCTGGCGACAACTTCAACGTGGCGGAAATCAAGAAGTCCGTCCGCACGCTGAAGAAAAACAACGTGATGCGATTCCCGGATGGCTTCTACCACGGCACGCTCACGCCGTCGCAGTGGTACGACGTCCGCGCCGACACCACGTACGTGAACATGAACCTCTACGTGAACACCGAGAACCTCCAGAAAGGGTTCCTTGGAGCCGTCGAAGGGGTCCAGTTCTACGAGACGTCGACCGACAACCCGGTGTTCACCGCGGGTGGTGCGGGCGGCATCGACGTGCACGCGGCCTTTGTGTACGGGCCAGGCGCGTACGGCGCGGTCGATCTTGCCACACAAACCGTGGGCGATATCGACCCGCTGACCAATCGTGGCCTCGACGTGCTGGTGGTGCCAGCGAACACCCCATCGAAGATCGACCCACTCCAGCAGTACGGCGTTGCCGGCTGGAAAGTGGCCTACGTCGTTCAGGTGCTCGACGCGCTGCGCATGCTGCGCTGCGAAACGGCAGTGTCCGGATAACCGCCATGCCCAGGCCAATGACCAACAACATCAGCAATACCGACAGGCCGCTCGTCCGAGACCCCATCCCGGCTGAGCAGACCGCCGGACTCGCATCCGACGATCAGCGCAACGCCGAGGCGCAATCACTCCAGTCCATGCAATCCGTGCTCGGACATCAGGCCGATGGTCTGGACGGCGAGCACGGCAAGGTGCTCACGGATCGCGGTTACGTCAGTCGCGAGGAACTGGATCAAATCCTCGACAAGCACGCAGCCGAGATGAAGGCGATCACGTCCGTGTTCGAGATGTTCCAGCGCAACGACCCGCGGCGTGGCGGCCAGACTAGTCAGGACGAGCTGGCAAAAGAGAAGCAAATCCTCGAGGACAACACACGCGAACTGAAAGCCGCGGACAAGGTGCCGGTGTACATCAACCCGGAGCCGTATGAAGCCGAGGCCATGCGCGCCCACGACGGCCAGCCGCTATTCCGGGTGATCCAACTCAACAGCGTGGTGAGCCTGATTCCGGTAGGCAGGATGGTCTACGTACCGTGGCAGATCGCGGAGTTGCTGCGCCACGGTCAGGAGGGTCTCGGCGGATCGTGGCGCAACAAGGGACCGGTTGTAGGTGCGCCGATCCTGTGGACGGACGGCATGCCGGCGCAGGACCTCGAAACGATTCCGCGTCCTGAGATGCAGCCGTGGGCTGATTCGATGGGTCGCAGCGGCGTGGTCGGTCAGGGCGCGTTTCGTGGCTTTGCGACTGGCCCGCGTATCGAGCTCGACAGGAGGTAAACCGCGATGACCACAGAAGAGACCGGGCAGGACTCCACTTCCATCGTGTCGCGTACCGAGGGTGGCGGGTCGTACGAAGAGGCGGCCTCAGCATACCTGCCGGATGGCACGCCGATGGATAGTGTGCGCATCGTTCGCTCCACCATCAAGGACCCTGTGACCGGCCAGGACCGGGAAGTCACGGCCGCAGCGACCGATCCGAGCAAGGTGGTGACCGGCGCAGCTGGGCAGGCGTTGCCTGCTCATGAGATGGGCGCTGCCGCGGTGACGCGTACGCTCAGTCCTCAGCCGCAGCAGGCGCCCGAGTCACAGGCCAACCTGATCGAACGCTACCTGAACAGCATGGTGTACCACCGCTATGGCCCGGCGATCGGTCGCAGTCCGGCCGATCTGGGCCTGGTCGGCAAGGGGCACGTGGTGATCGGCCACATGCTGCTGATGGACGCCGAGTCAGGCGAAATCCATCGCGTCATGCCAGGTACGCGCATCGAAGAGGACAAGGTGTACGTGAATACCCGCTCGTTGCCAGAGTGGTTGGTGGAATCACCCCAGGTGGCGCGGGGCGGCGGCACGTAGCGGGCACCATCAGGGATGCCCTCGCTGAAGACACACGAAGGCTATCTGCTGATCGATCATCGCGGTTCACCCGGCACTCCCCAGGTGCCGGGTGGAACCATGCTGGAGGCGGCATCGTTCACCTGTCCGCATTGTTCGCGGGTGATCTTCAAGAATCCGCGACGTGTGCGGCCACGTGGGTACTGCCGCAAGTGCGATCAGAACGTGTGCGATTTGCCGGGCTGCAATCTGGAATGCTTCCCAATCCAGCAGATGCTCCATCTTGCACTGGAGGTTCCCGATCAGCCCTGGCTTGCCCGCGGTGCGCGCGGAGAGATTCTGTTCGATCCGTCGCTCATCAGAAGGAGTTACTGACCAGTGGGCTACGTTTACTCATTCTCGAATGCATCGTGGCTGCCGACTGCTCAGGCCGACACCACAGCCATGACCAACGCGAAGTATATGGCGTTGAAGGCGCCGGCTACGCCTGCGATGCAGCGTGTCACGGAAGTCTTTCTCGGCGGTGAGAATACGGGCACCAACATCGGCGTGATGGTGTTCGGTCGTCACTCGACGGATGCCACAACACCAACTGCACTGGCTGCGCCGGCAGACATCGCGGCGCTCAACATCTCATCAGTCGCGACCGCGCGAGGTACGCAGTACACGGCCGCAAGCACCGGGCCACAGCGATCAGTAACTTCGGGTCATCTGCTCACGTTGTCGGGCAACTTCTTCGGGGGCATCATTCGCTGGTTCGCCGCGCCTGGAGGCGAGATTTACTATGTCGGTGGCTCGGCCCCCAACGACGAAGTGAGTCTGTCAGGGTTCACCAATACCACCGCGCCACAGATATCCAGCCATGTGCATTTTGAAGACCTTGCCCACAAAGCCGACCAGCACGAACCGACCGTCGGTGGATTGCCGCGTGAACATCGCAACCACCGTGCAATCGGGACAAAGGCTCGTTGGGCGCGGCAGCGGGATGAGTGGCGCGGCACTATCTGACATAGGATTGTGACACAGATCACGCGCCTCAGCGTGCTGGACGCGACCAACGCGATCACGATCGGGCGCATCAGCGCGGCTGATATCACCTTTAGCCGGGCCGAGTACACGACCTGGTTGGCGGCACATCCGACCGCAACGGTAGCTCAGGTGGAGGCTGGTATCCAGGCGGCGATCGGTACCAAATGGCCGAGTGCACCGGTACAGGTACTCGTCCACGTGTTCGATGTGGTGGCCCCGAATATCGGTGTACTGGTGGCCAATCTGGGCGAGCCGATTCCGGCGCAATGGTGGGTATCTCCGCTGTGAGCATTCTCTTCGCGGACGGATTCGAGTCTGGAAGCTACTCCGGCTGGGCGACCACGACGGTCAGTGGCACGGGGTCCACATTGACGGCGAATGCTGGCTCAGCCTACGCGGGCAGCTATGGGTCCGATGCGCTGGTGACTGGCGCGGGCGGTAACGAGGCTAGTTGTCTCAGCGCCTCGTCCGTCCCGTCTACGAACGTTGTCAGCGCTCAGTGCCGTTTCAAGGTTCATCAGAACAACGTCGGCAGTGGCGAGGCTTATTTCTTCGGCCCGCGTAACGCGGGCGGCACCAGGGCGGTGTACCTCGAGAACAATGCCGGTACTTGGAACTTGATCTACACCAACCGAGCGGTAGCAACGGTACGCGCGGCATTGACCCAACAGACATTCACCGTGGACCACACGTACCTCGTTGAGATAAATGTGGACTGGTCTGGCGCGAATCAGGTCTACAAGATCTACATAGATGGCGTATTGGACATGACTTCGACCGACTCGTCGGCGGGCTCCAACATCGTTTACTCGACTGGACATGGCCATGGCACGGTAACCCAGTGACATGCCGAATCCGGTACCTGGCAGTACCTACGATCGCCAGCGTCGGCGGGCGATGGAGTGGACGCTCACTCAGTCGAGCGGTCCGTCTCACGTCGGTCAGGACACTCTCCCAGGATTGCTGCCTGGTCAAGCTCCAGATTATGACTGGCCAAGTCCGAGAGGCTACCCACGAGCTCGCGACTACGGCTTTGTTCAGTCCGGCAAGAATGTCCTGGTCATTGCCTCGCCGGTACCGGTGTATGACTGGCCGAACCCACATGCTTATGTACGAGCTCGCGACTACGGCTTTGTTCAGTCCGGTTCATCGGTCGCGGCTGTCGTCGCTGCGCCTGTCGCAACCTTCGATCTTTCTATTCCACGCGGAGTTCCGCGCGCCAGGGATTACGGCTTCACTCAGTCGTCGCCCACGTACCAACGGGATACGTTGCCCGGTACTTCACCAGGGCAAGCTCCCGACTATGACCTGCCGAAGCCGAGAGGCTATCCGCGAGCGTCAGATTACGGTTTCGTCCAATCAGGCAGATCGATTGGTGTTCCGTACCAACTCAATGACCTGTCGATTCCTCGCGCGTATCCACGAGCTCGGAATTATGGCTTCGTCGCAGGCAGCCCGGTCTGGCAGGTCGATAACGTTACGGGCGTCGCCGGTGCCTCTCCAGCCTACGCCTGGCCGATCCCACGACCGTATCCGAAGGCACGTGACTACGGCTTTATTCAGCCAGGTTCGATTGTTGGTCTTCCTTCTCCTTCTCAATCCTACGATCAGACCCAGCCGCGGCCATACGCTCGGTTGCGAGATTACGCATGGGTCCAGTCGGCGCCGACTTGGCTGCAACCGCTGGTCGTCAGCGTTCCGGTTTATAACTGGCCGCGACCACGGGCATACGCGCGCGCTCTCGATTACGGTTTCGCGGTTAGCAGTCCCGTCTGGCTGCTGCCGCTGGGGCTGCCGTCCTCGGGGACAGCGTTTACCGGACTCGGGTATCCGCCGGGGGCAGCCAGAATCACCACGGATCTCAGCTACCAGCAGGGAGTGGCAACCAGTAATGACGTGGTTCTCGCCAGCGGCGCCGCCACTTCTACCGCAACGCCTCCTGTATTGCCCGGACAGTCCGTCCCTCAGGATTCACCCGCGTCGGGAACGGCGGTAACGAACTGATGTCCAACACGGTCCAATTGAGTGAAGCCAGCGTTGACAGCTTGATGCCGACCTGGACCGGGCTCGAACTCTGGCACGCTTCGACGCAGGGCGGGACGTACTCGCTGCTCGGAGTGATTCCGTATGTGGCGCATCAGGTGGTGTACACCTATGTGGACGCAGCGGGCCTGTCTACCGACTGGTACGAGGTTCGCCGGTACGGTCCTGGCCCAACATACGGTCCGTATTCACCTGCGTGGAGTGTCTCGGTCATCCAACCCGCGCGGCGGTCGTTCGCCAACTGTCGGAGGATGCTCGCGCGGCGACTGCAAAGCTTCGAACTGCCAACCACGACAGGAGCCGGTGCTGCGGACGGTTCGAGCCTGGTTGCCCTATCGCTTGCGAATGCGGCCGACCCCGATCGCTACCGTTCGTGGTGGGCACTGGTCAGCGATCCGAACGCGCCGGCCGCATTGCTCGGCCAGGTTCGCAAGATCGGCAACCAGGCGCTTGCCGTGGCTTCCGGCACGCTCAGTTTCCCTACGGTCAAATGGCCCGCCCAGGTCCCTAGCGGTATCCAGATCGAACTGCACAAGTACTTGCCGCCACTCGACAACCAGCACGGGGTTACGGGCCTTCGCGAGTGCTTGAACGCAGCGCTGCGCGAACTGTGGGTGCCAGACAGGTTGCTCCTGGCTGGTTCGAGCACGACCGCAGTGTACGATTTGACATCCTTCGGGCCATGGCTCGAACCGGCAGCGATTCACGAGTTGTGGTATCCGCCGTCGGGTAACACCATGGTGCGGTCCCAGTGGCCGGGGTTCAGTGCGTGGCGTGCAGGTTCCGCGTTGAACCTCGATGCCATTGGCTTGCCGACCGGGCAGAATATGGAAGTCGAGGTTACCCGCCAGGGTGACACGCTGATCCGTACGGGCGGCGTGTGGACCGACAATTCGAGCGGTTTCGTCAACGACACCGACGAGAGCTTGTTTCAGCCGGAGTTCCTGGCCGAGATCGCGCTGGCCCACGCTTACGCGGCGCTGGCGGATACCTCGAGTGGCACCGACCATGGCGAGTGGGCCGCGAAAGCCGACGACCAACGGCGGTACGCGGCCTTCCAGAAGCTGCGTTACCTTGAGCACGTCGACGAACGGATGAGCCATCCGTCGAGTGGGATTGGGCTCGGGCCGAACTGGCCGATGCTGGTGAGATAAATGCCGCCCGCCCCGGTTGAGTTCAAGGCCACGGTTCTGATCGATGGGCAGTCGTATGCTGCCGCACGCCGGCCGATGGATGCTGCCAGTACGGGCATCGGCTACGTGCCGAAGGTGGCCTCGGCCATTCAAGATGCCGCCGGCTCTGCGCAACTCGATCCCATAAATGTCAGCACGATGCATCACGGCAGTGGTGCCAGCCGTCAGGTGGCCGATGGCATGGCGGCGTGGTCTGAGAATGTGTGGACGTGCGATCCCGGCGTGATCCTGCCGGGCCCACTAGTGACCCGTATCACGCTGCCGATTGCCGGCACGGCGGCCACGCCGGCGCAGGGATTCGCCGAGTACGGTGGTGACCTGTACTTCGTGGCCGGTCGCTACGTGTATCGCATTCCAACCGGCAACGGTGCACCTGTGCAGGACCTCGACCTCGGCGCGGGCAACGCTGGCGCGGCGTTCCAACTGTACTTCGGCCAACTCGTGCTGTCGGCGGGCTACGGTGGGCCAAACGTCTACGTCAAAACAGCCGCCGGCGCGGGCAACTGGACGAACACGGCTACCGGTGCCCAGGGCATGCCGCTCGGCACGCTCGGCCACGTGTTCTGGACCGCGGGCGGCGTCACCGCTGAACGGCTCATTGCGCAGGTCGGCCAGACTACGCTGCGGTACACCAACGGTGGTGATCCGCGGAACTCGGGCTCGTACACGCCGGCCGTGGCCAATCCCGCGATCGATGTCGGACCGTACCCCATCCAGCGGTTTGTGGCCACGCGCGACCACCTGTATATCGCCACCACGGGTGGGTTGCGCGACCTCGACTCGTCTGGGCTCGCACCGATGTTGACGCCGGGCATCGAGAACGAAGTTCTGGCCACCAATGGCCAGGCAGTGCTCGCAGCTGGCGGGGCGATCTACATCAACGGCGGTTACGACCTGTACCGCGTACCAGTGACGGCTACGCTCAATTTTGCCGAGCCGCAGATCGTCACGCCTGGTAATCCGGGCATGCTGCCCAACGAGACGCCGGTCCAGGGCTATATCACCACGCTGACCCGTAAAGGCACGTGGGTGATTGCCTGCCAGTACGACGACACGAACAACATCTCGTGGATCAGCTGGGGCCGTGACGCCTTCATGGGCTACCTGACTAGCCCCATCGAACCGGCGCGCGAGGCGGGGCCGATGGTCTGGCATATGTGCCCGATCGTGTTGCGCGGCCAGAAGGTCACCGCCATGTGGGTGTCTGGGCTGGTGACGGCCAATCCGCGGCTGTGGATCAGTGGCGTCGACAATACCGGCGCCGTCATCCTGCAATGGGCATATCTTGCGATTCAGACGCCGTATCAGGACCTGCGGAATGGCCGGCCGTACCAGTTCAACCCCGGCATCGCCACCACGGTGAGCTTGACACACCCGGCCTATGACGCGGGTGACGATTCGATGCCCAAGGATTTCGAGGAAGCGGCTATCGAAGCCGAAAACCTGATCGGCACGAACTCGGTCGCACTCAACATGGCCACGGATGCGGCGCCGTCTCTGTTTCAGCAGGTCGGTAAGTGGACGCTCGGCCCGCGTCAGGTGATCCAACCGACTTCGCCACTCAGTGGCAACCGGCTGATTCCGCAGCTCGTCCTGACGGGCGGCTCGCAGACGCCGGTAGTGGTCCGTAAGCAATCGTTTCGCGTGAACCCGCGACCAGACATGGCCCAGATTCGGAGCTACTTGCTCAGACTCGGACGGTATGAACGCCACGAGGGCGGTGACCCGGACGAGACAGACCCACTGGTCAGGTGGCGATCGCTCGAGCGGTTGCAAGTTGGCTCACGCGTGACGTTCATCGACGAGGCGCAGCAAGCCATGGTCGTGCTGCTGAAACAAATTGGGCAGATCACCGAAGCCGAAGACTCGCAGTACGGCGGTCGGGTGATGGCGGTGCCGATCATCTTGCGGGTGGTCAGTCTGGCGGCTGGTGTCACGACGAACCCGTTCCACTACGATTCTGCGGCCACATACGACGGGCTGAGCACCTGGAGTTGATCGGATGCCTTCCCTCTACACGATAACGAACGGTGCGCTGGCTGCCTCAGCCGACATCAACCAGGTCGTCAACACGCTGACAGCCAATCAGAACACGCCAGTTAGTATCAGGAATACCGACCCGATCGCGTACACGCTGCAACTCGAAAACACGGATACTGCCGGCAAGGCGTTGCTGATTTACGCGCCCGATAGCACCACGGTGCTCGCGCGGGTACAGGCTACAGGCATGGTGGCCAGTCCTGACGGTTCGGCCGCTGCACCGATCGTCACTACCACTCACGCGCAGACGCTCACCAACAAGACATTCACTAGCCCTACGCTTACGAGCCCGACGTTCACCGGCACGGTTGCGGGTGGCGCGACCTACTCCGCGCCCCACCTGACCAGTCCTGTGATCGACTCCGGTGGCCTCACGGTCACGGCGGGCAACGTGGTGGTAACGGCCGGTGCGTTGACGGTCACAGCGGGGAACATCGATCTCGGTGGAGCCAGTGGTGTGCTGCTGCTCGGTGCTGGTACACGTGCGGCTGGTGGTGATCTGCGCATGGTCAATAGTCACGTAATTGGCTGGCGTAATGCCGCCAATAGCGCCGATGATTCGCTCACCTTCGACGGTTCCGACCGTCTGGTGATCGTCGGGCCAGTTATAGCCAGCACCGCCACTGCCGGTGGTGTAGCGACCACGCCAGCCAACAACGCCGGCTACCTCCCGATCGTGCTCAACGGTACGGCCTACAAGATCGCGTTGTTCCTTGTCTGATGGACCCAACACTGCGCGCCATCCTCGCCACGCTGTTCGATTACAGCCAGACCATCGACCGCTTGCAGGCCGAATTGCAGGTGCGTGACCAGCGCATCGCTGAACTCGAAGCCCTGCAACACTCCGGCAATGGTGTTGCAACACCAGGAGTTCACGAGGTTCCCGTCTAGATGCCTGTATTGCAACTGAGCTGGACTGACCCGCGGACTGGCGCACCGTACCCACAGGCTGTGCTGGTCATCGACGATGCGCGCGTGCATCTTGCCGCCGGCCAGGCGGTGCTCAGCAACTCGATCTTTGCCAGTGTTGCAGCCCTGGCTGGCAACAAGGCTCCTATTCTCAGCGATCCCGAAGTGCATCTCGATCCGCAAGAACTCCAGACGTTGCGCGACACGTTTACCCAGACGCTCTACGAGATCATCGCCGCACGCTATTCGGACTCAACCATCGTGCCGTAGCCCATGCGCCATGATGCCGAACGATGCCAAACCAGCGCCGGACCTGAAACCGATCGCCGTTCCCCGATCGCCTGCCTTCCCCGGACGCGTCTCGCTCAGTGCGTGGAGCCGGCTGCTGGCCATTCTTCGGGGATCGCCGACGCATCTGGTCGAATTCGTGAGCGGGCTGGCCTGTACCAGCGTCGGCATCTGGCTCCTGCTACCAACGCGTGTACTCCACTACGATCCGCTTTTCGTGGATGTCGCGCAGATCGCCGACGAGTGGGTATGGGGTGTGCTCCTGTCCGCGCTCGGCATGACCACCATCGTCGTGCTCCTGGTAGACGGACGCAAATGGCGGGCGGTGCTCGCCTTCGTGCACTTCGTCGTCTGGCTGCTGATCTGGTTCCTGATCGGGTTTTCTTCGCACTGGCGGTCGCCCGGCGTACCGGTGTACGTGGTCTTGGCCCTGATGGACGGGTGGGTCTACATCCGTCTCGAACGCGACCGGCGACGACCAGGATAGTGGCTCAGGTTGAACCCGTGGACAACCTCCGTGGCGCACTCGCCGGGGCCGGGCTCGGCGCCATCCTGCTCCAGATTGCGCGCACGTTGCTCGACATGTGGCAAAAAAGGGATGCGCGCATTGCGGATCAGAAGCAGCAGGCTGGCAAGGCGTCGCAGGATGCCGCCTACCAACTACGGACGTATCTGGAGCGACAGATAGACGACCTGCGCGTGCAGATGCAGCGGCTTGCGGACAAAGCCGATGCGGGCGAACGAAAGGTGCAGGAGTTACAGTGGCGGGAATCACGTGTAAACTCGGCCTTTGCGGAGTTCTTGGGCGTTGTTTCCACTTCACTGCCTGATATGCCCGAGCGTATGCAAACTCGGATGCAGACCGCATTGGACCGTTTACGTCAGATGAGTGGATTCGGCTAAGACGATGACAGGAAAGGAGTGGAGGCATGAACAACGTTATCGGCGAGTTCGCAGGGACCATCCGTGAGTCGTATGACTTGCAGGCAGCCATCGCGCACAATTGTGCATGCGCCCACAATCCGCCCGAGCCGACCGATCCGTTGTGTCCTGCTCACGATCTGCTCAGAGATGTGCGCGTGCTCGGTCACCTGATCTTCGCGCGGCGCTGGATCGAAACGTACCGGTTCCATGAATGGAACGTAGAGGAACCCGAGTGAGATACGGATGCGACGTCAGTAATTACACTAACGCGCCTGATGCGCGCTGGGATGCCTTGGCGCAGCAGATCGCGCTATGTGCGCCACAGGCGATCAGCCCGCCGGCTGGTTACCCGCCTGGCGTCACCCGCGCGCAAGTGCAGTGGTCGCTCGACCACAAGCTGCTGACGGTTCCGTATGTGTGGAAGTGGTGGTCCACCGGGACCGATGACATCAAGCGGCGTCGCCCTTGCAAAGTCGCGTTGACGAGCTCCGCGACGCGTTCGAGTTGTGCGATCAGTTCCCGACCAGGTCCGGGCTCAAGACGATGCTGTACTCGGCGTCCTGGTTCTGGGGTCCATACATGGGGAGCACGACCGTATTCAGCGATCGGCCGGGTTGGGGCGCTCTATATGACGGCCGAGCCGATCCAGGCGTATGGACCCCGTTCGCTGGCTTGCGATCGCTTGCTATCAAGCAGTACGCCGGCACGAGCACGTTGGCTGGCGTGGGCAACCTGGACCTGAACGTGCTGGCCGACGACTACCTGGCGATCAGACCCACGCCGCGCCGCCCGCTGACCTTGAAGGGGCCAGGCGTGGACCTCGACCCACTGGTGGCCGGCGCCGATCCTGATCCGGCCACGCTGGCCCGTTTGGGGCTGACGTGGGCGCGGCTGGTCGAACGCGACACGCCGCAGGTTCGAGCTTATGCAGATGCGCTGACGGCTGCCGGCGTGATTCCTGTAGGTGTGGTGACCGGCGAGACGCAGGGACGCATCCTGCCGAACGTGCGCATCAAGATTTTCGGCAACGAGGATGGCCGGTAGGCGATGCTCGCGCGTATCGCGGCGAGCTCGACACGTACACCGGCACGTATCCCGACTTCGACTGGATCATCGGTGGTTTGGCCAGTGGTGATCCGAACGTTGGCTATCTGCGGGATGTGCTCGCCGCGGGACCGCTGCCGGCGTGTGTGGTTGGCGTGAGCATGCATCCGTGGGCCAAGTCTGCCGACGAGGCGCGCAGTTGGATACGTCAGGTCAAGGCCGCGGCAGGCGATCTGCCGATCGTCCTGGGTGAGTACAACCGGCCAGCTAGCGAGTTGCCTGGCTACGTGGCGATGGCTCTGGAAGAAGTGGCCGCGTTTGGTTGGTACTGCCACTCGGACGTGCAATCCCTTGGCTCTGAAGGTCAGCGGTTCGGCCTGTTTGACGAGCACGGCCAGCCGAAAGACGTGCTGCACGCGCTCCAGGCAATCCTCGGCACCACACCGACGCCTACACCGACTCCTACACCAACTCCCGACTTGAAAGCGCTGGCGGACGCGCTCGAGCAGGCCGCCGCGTACCTGCGGCAACAGGTTGCGTGAATGGAGGTACTGCATGGCTTTAGACGCTCGCACTGAACGTACACTGCTGCGGCTGCTCTCGCTATTCTTGGCGCTCGGTGGCGGGGACGCCCTGGTTCAATGGCTTGTCACTGACGCCTACGACTATCGACACCTAGCCGGCGCGCTTGTAGCCGCAGCTATCGCCGCGTTCGAAAAGTGGTACGTGGAGAGTGACCCGAACATCGCGGCGCCGACCATTCGCGCTCTCGACATCACGCTACGGACCGTGCTGCATAACCCGGTCATCAGCGTGCCGCCACCCAAGGTGCCTCTGCCGCCGGCGGTTGTGGAGGATCGTTGATGCCGCTGGACAGTCACGAACTGCCTGACGGTCGCGCGGTCAAACTCGGTCGGCCGGAGCCATCACCCGAGAACCCGAAGGACCTGCACCTGCATCGGTTCCTGCTGTCGCTCGCCGTGTTGCCGAAGCCACCCGAGGTTATCGACAACACGGTCTACGTCAAGCAGCCTTTCGAAATGTACTTGAACGATCGTTATGGGTGCTGTGTTTTTGCCTCTAGTGCGCATCGCCGAGTGACACAGGCAGCCATGACCGGTTTGCAGATCGCCATCCCCGATGACGAAGTACTACAGGCTTACTCGGCCGTCACTGGGTTCGATCCGAACAATTCGAACACCGACAACGGAGCGATCATGGTCGATGCGGCCAACTGGGAGCGCCACAACGACCTAGGCGGCGATCAGGTGTTTGCCTTCGCTCGGGTACACCTTGATCCCCAGGATCGCGAGATGCTCGATCTGGCCACGTTTTACTTCGGTGGTGTGTGGTTTGGCATCAATCTACCGATCAGCGCGCGGCGTCAGGTGGGGGACGTGTGGGATGTTGTCGACCGTCCTGATGGCCAGCCGGGTACGTGGGGCGGCCATGCTGTCTGGAGTCCGAAATCGAGCCCTGACGAACGCGAGGTTGTGACGTGGGCCAAGATGCAGCGCTGCACCCATTCATTCATCAGCCTGTACGCTGACGAGGCATGGACGGTCCTGCCGTGTGCCTGGGAACGGAACGATCCGTTTCAGGCGATCAACTGGACGGTGCTCTACGGAGCGATGGCGCAGTTCGGGCCAGTGGACCCTGAGCGATGAATCGTCACCAGCAGATCGCGCTAGAACACCATTGTCGTCTAGCCGAAGAGACGGCCAATCCTATCTTCGGCTATGTGTACCCCGGCGTGTCGATTGTGCTCTCCGTCAATAGCGGCTATGAGTGAATCGAGATGAATCTGGGCGGGCCAGTCTGGCACGCGAGCGCAGCGCCATTACGCGGATTGACATGGCCGCCGGTAGTGCTTCAAGCAGCCGCACGTCTCGCATTAAAGGGCGTCGGGGATGAGCGACGGGGCGAGTGGGAAGAATGGACAGGGTATGCCTGGCATGTACGCCGACGATTATCTGAACGAGAACAGCGTTTTGTGGGGCCAGCTGTCGACATACGTGGTACTTCCGAAGAAGCGAGGCGAGAAGTGGCAGTGAACCGCTACCTGCCTGCGGGAGTGCGATGACGGTCATCGATACCAGCCCGGTCACGTTGTACTTTCCGCGAGCTGGCGACGAAGCAGACAAGGCTCTCGCCGAGTTCCTGACGAGCAGTAGCGGCCTGGTTCGGCTGGCGATCTATTCGCTCAACCGCCCGATCATCGTGAGCGCCATCCTCGAAATCAAGAATCGCGTCAGGCTGATTACTGACCACGTCCAGAGCTTTGGGGCCGGCCAGGTTGCGGCATTGCGCGAACTTCAGGCGGCAGGCGTGCCGATCAAGACGAACCACCACAGCGGGTTGATGCACTTGAAGATGGCGGTACGTTCGGACGCCGTTGCTTTAGGTTCGTTCAACTGGACAAACAACGCTGAGACGGTCAACGACGAGGTTCTCGGCATTTTCACTGACGCCGAGCAGGTCGATCGAGCAGCCTGGGTCTTTGGTTCAATGTGGACTGACACTCAGCGGTTCGTCGATTGGCACCCGCCCACGGCTGCCGAACTGGGCGCCATGCGGCTGACATTCGGAATGCCCGAGTTCTAGGATGCCTTGCTACGTCGGTAATTGCGAAAATTTGGCACTGCCTTCCTCCAGGTGTGGCCATCGTTCCAGTGCTGAATGTCCATACGCACGGGATCGCGCGTGTCCTTCTCGCCAAAGTCTCGATAGACCATGACTTTTGGATGAATGCCGAGTCTGTGCAGTGTTGTGATACGGTGCAACTCTTCATCGACCGTATAACCTGGATAGCCGATCAGTACGTAGAAGATCAGGTCGTTCGGTCCGAAACCTGCATCGAAAAGAAGATGGATACCTCGGGTCACTTCTTCGTGAGGGACTTTCGGACTGTCCCAGGCAAAATGCAGTTGACCCCGCTTTGTGAAGCGTTGATTCCACAACTGCCGCCGGCGATGCAGATCGGCCAAAACGGATGCCTGTTCGTAGTCGACTACGCGGATATCCAAGCCTTGTGGCCAACTCACATGCAATTCGCGCTCGCGAATCTCGGCTACCTTCGGACGCCAGTCGGACAAGAAAAAGTTGTTGTCGAGCAACAGCAGCCGGTTCGAAAGGGGGTTCAGCAACCCAGTGATCGCGCTGGCCTCCAGTACTCGCCGGCCTTCCATACGTGTGACCGGACAGAAGTCGCAAGCTCGCGGACAGCCACGGCTGGAGTAGCCAATACCATAGTCGATACCGAACAGATCGTAGTCATTCGGCATCGCGTCAACTTCGGACGGGAGCCGCAGGCTCAGATTCCACCCACTACCTCCGATCTGCACATCGGAATGAGCCTGAAAATGCGCAGCCAGTTCCACCACGTTATGGCGCTGCCATGTGAACAGAGTCGAGATGTAGAGTACCTCTGGCGGGTCAAACGGAGTCGGATTGAGAATGACGGCATTGCCAAGTGCCTTGTGATAAGTCGACAAACGCATCAAGGCAATGTTCGGCAGTGTGCTCTTACGCGGAAATTCGATCAGACCGACTCGCATTCGTGGTGTCATTCTACCCTTTTGCACGTATCGGAGTCCTGATGCGCTGGCTGCCATTCGTCCTGCTCCTGATTGCCATTCCTGCTTCGGCGCAGACATCACTCCCGCCCGAAGAGTTCGCCGGCCCATTCCCGAGCTGGACGCAGGTCACGTGTGGCGGCGTGGACGATACGGCCATGCTCCAGACCGCCATCGACGCGATGACGTCGGGCGTAGCTTCGCCGGTGCTCTACATCAATCCTGGCACGTGCCGCATCACGTCCAGTTTGCACCTGACGGGCGATCAGATCACGCTGCTCGGGGCGGACCCGTCCACCACTCGCATCGTGTGGGGCAGCGCGGCTGTGGCCGACATGATTACGGTGAGCGCCGGACATTCCCGGTTCGGCCGGTTGACCTGGGATCACGGCGGTACGGGCGGCCCCATCTACGCGCTGGCATGGCCGAATAGTGGTTGCTGTTTTCCCACCGACAACCGGCACGAAGACGAGTGGTTTACCGGGATGGTCGACCAGCCTGGCTCTAGCGCCTACCTCGGCGGTAGATACGCCGGCGACGCTGAGACGAGCTTTGTTCGCAATCGATTCGTCGGGCCCGGACAAGTTGGCATCTTTCTAAACGGCTACAACGTGCTCGATTACTGGGTGTGGGACAGTCTGTTTTCCGGCATGCAGTACGGGCTGGCGAACGCCACCTACTCTGGCGGCGGCGCCGGAGGATTTGCTGCGAACAGGAACATGTTCCTGAGTAGCACGTACGATGACATGGCTATCGGTAACACCAACTTCTTCTCGGCACGCTGGAATTATTCCAAGGGCTCCAACCAGTTCATCGGCGCCGGTCCGATAGGCGATGCACCTGCACCGTGGACGGTCCAGGGCAACATGGTACTGGACACGCCGGATACTCAGAACATCATCGACATGGGCAACCCTGGGCCTATGGTCCTTCTCGACAACATCTTCCGGGCCAACCTGGCGCACGTCCGGATTGGCGATCCGTACAACAATCGCGATGGTGAGGTCGTTAGTCTTGGCAACGCCTACAGCAACTCGTTGTTCCTGCCCTCACGTACGGTCCCCTACGAGCTTGGTTCGCTGACGCGGTTACGTGAGGTTGATGACTCGCTGGGTGCTGCTGTTCCGGCTGTGGACCCTCCCCCACTACCGCCAGTGCCACCACAGCTCCACAGACCGGTGTTCGAGCCTGCTACGCGCGATAGCGCAGGCGTGCAAGCATCACTGTACGCTGCGGCAGGCTCGGCACCGCGTTCCATTGTTCACCTGCCCTACGGTGATTACGCCATCAACCAGACGATCGAAGTGCCAGCGAACGCCACGATTCAACTGGTAGGTGACGGGCAGGGTCGGACCAAACTGAATGCTGCACGTGGTTTGACTAGCCCGATCCTGCATTTGGCTGGGCCGAGCAAGGTCACTGTCCGTGACCTGAGCCTGCATGGCGACGACCTTGAGGAAGGGCTCAGTATTACCGACGCGGACCAGCCCGGCGGAGTGATTCACAGCGAGGGCCTGATCGGCGGTGCGACCGCGGTCGGTACGCTGGTCGACCACGTGGCGCAGACAGCCGTGGATCTGCTCGACAACGAGACGAGCTCGACGCGTGAGGCCGATTACCGGTTGCTCAATGGGGCCAGGGCAACTGTGTTCAACGGGGCGGGCTGCTGCTCGACGGGCTACGCGTATGACGTCCAGGGCGATAGCACGCTGGTTGTACAGACGATGTACTTCGAAGACAGCAACTCGATTCAGTTCGTGGCACCGGGTGGTAGCGGTGTCCTGGTGCTCGACAATGGGAAATTGCAGGGCGCACCGGGCACCGCTACCGACACGAGTAGCTTTGCTGGCTCGTACACGGTGCAAAACATCGCCGCGACCGATCAGGGGCCGGTGATCGGTGGGCCTGACCACCTGAGCCTTGGGGTGGTGGCTTCAGCGGGGAAACAGACCGCTGTGGGCGAGCCGTGGGCGATCTGGCACGGTCGCACGGACCTGGGTGGTGGCGGCAGTTCGAGCTATCCCGAGTCAGACGTGGGGATCACCGATTACGACGAGTTCCTGCGCATGCACGAGGCCGCGCTGAGGAAAGCCGTGCCGAAGGTGCTGGGCGAGAACGGGGCGGGGGTAACGGACGTGCACCTGTACCGCGTGTCAGGCGAGCACGTCTCAGCTGTGCTGTCGGTCAGCAGTCCGCTGGCAGCGCCACCAGTGCTTACGGCGACTCCTACTCCAGTGCCGCCGACCAGCACGCCCACGTCTACGCCGAGTCCGTCACCAACCTCGACGCCGACGCCGCTGCCGACGAATACCCCCACGCCTACTGCGACGCCCACTCCCACGGCGACGTTGACGCTAACCTTGAAGCCAAAGGGGCGGCCAACCTCGACGCCATCACCGGTCGATCTGGGTCCGTTTGAATGTTTCCAGCTCGGCAATGGCGACATCAACTGCCGTAAGCGATGACCACGTATTACGTGGACCCCGCTGCGGGCGCGGATAATAATCCCGGCTCGCTGCAACAACCGTGGAAGTCCCTCGATCATGCGATTGCTGCGACGGTCGCCATCACTCCAGCGCCCACGGTCAACCTGTTGCCGGGCGTGCACCTGGCATCTGGCCGAGTTATCAAGACGCCGCTCAACATCGCCGCGCCGTCAGGCGGCGTGCAGCTTGTACCGGTCGGCAGGTATGGACGCTGGACGCAGATGCAGCTCGGCGCGCAGAGTGTCTGGCATGCCACGCTCGGTGGGATCAACACGGTGTGGCAGGCCACCTGGCAAGCCGTGATCGGTGGGCCCGCCCATCGCGTTCCCCTGTGGGCTAATGCTGCGCCGATGGACACTGCCCAGAAGTGGGTCGATGCGATCTTATCGGACAGCAACCCGTACACACGCTGGGGTCTCTATCAGCAGGGAACCGACCTGTACCTGATCCCGCCGGTCGACAGCTCGTGGTCTGATCCTAACTCAGTCCGTATCACCCTCGGCCGTGCGCCGGGATTGTGGATCGATGGACCTGATGTGCAGGTTACGTGTGAACCCGGCGGCATCCACATCATCGGCTCGGGTGAATCGGGCATCCGACTGGACGCGCACGCGCAGCGATCTGTCATCGACGGTCTGCGTATCTCTTGTACCGCCCGCGGCATCGGTGTCTACGCCGGCGGCAACGCAACGACCGGCTGGATGTACGGTGACGGCCACGTGTTTCGCCACCTGCTGATCGAAGACGACCTGACCTGGCAGGCTCTCGGCGCTGACCCCAATCCACGCCAGACCATCAACTGGTACGCGATCAAAAGCGTGATCGATTTCGGTTTCAAAGACGCTACTGGCACAGTGCTGTTGGTCCGCAAGCCCTTGGGATCGGCGGAAACGGTCGCGTTTTACACCAGCGGCGGCGCCACGAACATGCTCGTCGAGGACTGCACGTTCGATGGCACTTTCGACGGCCTCAGCAACTGGTCCACCGATGGTCAGTTCGATCACCAGGCTAACCTGAACCTGCTCGTACGCCGCTGTGCGTTTCGCAACCACGGCGACGATAGCGTCGACATCTCACGCCACTCCTATGGCGTTGTGTTCGAGGACGACACGTTCTGCAATGTTGGAACAATTGACAGCGCCGCTCCGTTCTGGGGCACGCGGACGTTCCGACGCTGTCAGGGTTGGCTCATCGGTGATCAGGTGCGTCCGCCCGATGCTCTCGGCAGAAGGCCACCCGGCTCCGTGTGGAAGTTGGGCGGTCTTGGTGCCGCCGATCCTCAGGGCACCACTCGTCATGAGAACTGCACGTGGTGGACAAACACGCTGACCAGCCAAGGGGTCAGTCAGGATGGCGGCCTGAGCGCGAAAACCGTGCGGCTGGAGGTCGTCGACACCACCGTCAGGGTTGGTTCCATCGCGGTCAATTGGCCGTACGGTCCAGACTACTGCGTCGATCAGGGCAACACGTGGGCCACCAGCGGTACGCGTCCGCTCAAAACCAGCTTGCCGATTGTACTCACGCCGACGGCTCAGGTCGACGCGCGCTACTACGATCCGCGCAATGGAGATTTCTCGGACATGAGCAAAATTCAGGAACTCCAGGCAGAACTAGACGCTGCGAACCAGCTCATTAGTGAGCTACACGTGCAGGCGCAGGATGCCAGTGCGAAACAATTGGTGATCGATCGGCTGGCTGCTGCTCCAGCAGCAGGCTACGCGGTCACCTTAATGTGATCCAGCAATATGCGAGAGTAATCTACGCACCAGTCGGACACCGATCAGCAACACGTAGAGCCACGAGGCAACGGACCAGGCAACGAGCCCGGCCATAGCCGTGCTGACTAGCCTACTGACTCGGCTCGTGCCAGCTTGACGCATGGGCGCCGCTTGCTAATCGCGCGCGGTTACTTGAGCATCGCCAACTGGTGGGCCAGGCTTGCGACTTCTCTGCGTACATAGTCCAGCGTTCGATACTCAGCCTGTGGCCGCTCGCCAATCGTCGGCAGCATAGCCGTAAATGCGGGCATCAGATCAAATGCGTGAGCACAATCGAAACCCAGCCACCATACATTGTCGGGTTGCCCAGGCTCAGGGACATGGCAGATGGCATGGTTCTCAGGCTGTCCGGTTTGACAATGATCTGCATACGTTAGTCCGCCATGGACCTTGACATCAACGTCGTCGTAGTCCTTTTCGAAAGCAGGATGATTGTTGCTAACACCCACGTAGCCGCACCACGAGCCCGCTGGTCCTCGAATAGCTAGACAAGGTAATTCTGTCTCTGGGTCGGTCCATTGCACTTTGTCGGGCTCGCTCTGCCACGGGCCTGACCTCCAGGTGGACTTGTCGATAACGTTGTCGTAGACGCGTTCACTCATGATGTTTTCCTCAATACAGGAATCGTGGATTGTCGGGACCAGTCGACCGGCCGCTCGGCTCGAACATGTCGCACGGCTACCTCGACGATGACCATCGAGCCACCGCAGCGCGTACACCTGACGTTGCGTTCTCTGATCACTTCAGCGTAGGTCAGCTCGCGCTGCGCGTGGCCTGCCGCGTCCCACTCGGGCTCGCCACATAGGAGACACGATCGCAGCACCACTCGGATGACGATGTACGCACGAGTCACGTCACGGTCAGTGTTTCAGCCGGCCCAATTCAATGTTGCCGAACTCGGCTAATGCTTCGTAGCCGCGATGCCACTCACCGGTGTATTCGTTCTGCCAGTACCACGTCAGGCTGTGAGCATCGAGCCATCGGCCCATCTCAAGTACCAGCCAAGCATGCAGGTCGTTACAGTTGGCCCCGTCGCGCTTGTAGCCGTAGGCCGTATCGAACATGACTTCGATTGAGGCTTTTGGTGGGTGGCGATGATTCGGCGGCTGACATTCGTACCAGTCGCTACAGTCCTTGCCGTCCTCATCCATGTACTCGCGGAGCGGCCCATCGGGACCATACTCAACCCACAAGAGTGCCGGGAGGCCCTGGCCGGGATCGTTGTGGTACGTGTTGTTGGAGGATGGCCACGGCGTATCGCCGGCGCGAACGTGTCTGAACGTGGCTTTTCCGGCACCGAGCAAGGTTCGGGTCTGATCGAAGATCGGTCGTACTGGCGTCGGCTCAACGATACGGATACTGGTTGCGAGCGTCATCAGTCTCGTTTTCCCGCGCGTTCCGTGGCCAGCTCGGCCTGCCGGGTCTGTAGCTCGCGATCGATGGTGGTGACGAGAGATTGGCCACGGAAGTCGTAGCCGCACGGTGCCTGCGAGCCGTAGCTGCCGTTGTCCCAGGCACCACAGGTCGTGCAGCGCCGTGCGACCCACGTGTGGCTAGGATGCGTGCCCAGGACCCGAAGTGACTCGCCGGGTTTGCGCGTCAATGCGCGCGAGCATGCCTCTACCCAATCGTCGGTTTCCAGTACGACCAGCGATTTCAGACGTTCGCGCGCAGAGTGATAAACGTGCCAATTGCGCACGCGGGCTTCGTCGATTACGCGGAAGGCGTGGTCCATGTCTCCCCCGCACGTTCCGTGGCCAACTCGTGGATTGTGTAGCCATAGGCGGCAAAGCCCGCACGCATGCCAGCCTGATAGGTGGCTACCCATTGGTCGGCTTCGGCATGTGTTAGGTCGTAGCCGCCTCGCTCAGCGCGACGCTTGAGATCGTCGATCAGGGTGTTGAGATTGGGCCATGTTTCGACGCGGCGTTCATTTTCAGGGCGTCCACCTTGCCAATACTCAATCTCGAATTTCATCGGTTCGTCTCCTTATGCGGGAGCGCCGCATGTCGGGCAGGCGAGTTGCAGGGTGCTGGTGGTAGTCATGGCTCGCGACCTTCGGCTTTGCGCAGTGCTGCCGATGCTGCATCGACCATCTTGTCTTCAATGACTTCCAGGGTGTCCATGTCTTCAATCACCGCGTTTGTCAGGTCGTAGAGCGCTTGATAGAGGTCCGGCGCGGCAGCAATCAGACAAGCATTGGCCTCGTAATCCAAGTTTTCTATGTCGATGCCGGCAACACTTACGCCGCGCTCCGAGCTTACCGTCGCAGTGTCGTCGTCATAAACCCACGGACTGGGTGTGTGAGTCATGGACCCTACTCTCCCTCGAATCGCGCCCACAGCGCATCGGATGACTCTCGTTTCGCCGGCTGGCTGACGAGCACTCCCGACAAGACCTCGAACAGCCTCACCGCAAAAATATGCCGACAAGCTACCTGACGGAAGCGGTGATCCGGACAAGTACATGAGTTGGGTGTGACCAGCCAGTAGTGGTTCGGGTCGGCGGTGCTCGGCATGCCGTAGCCGGTGCGGCCATCGGCCAGCTTGATCTTGAACCACGAGGCCGCCTGAGCCACCAGTGCGCCCCCGCGGAGGGAGCGCGGGTTGTCAGTGTCGAGGGTGACGACCACGGGTTAGCTCGCTTGCGAGCGCGTCGAGTGCTCGCCGGTTGCGGTGTTGATGAGCTCGCCTTTGTACGTGGTATCAGCGATGAGTCGGAAATATTTTGGACCCTTGACGCAACTCCAGCCTTTGTGCTCACCCAGTGTGGTGTGGCAGTGCTCGCAGACGGTGTCATTGCTCAACGTTCGCAGTTCGTCGCTCGTCATCGTGTTCATTGAGAGCATCATAGCATACACCGCAAGACCGCACAATACCCAATCTTGCGCTATCCCGCGCCGTATCGTAGGATAGGCGTATGCTTGACACGATGCCGAGACAAAAGAAGGCTGAGGCTGAGCCGACGAAGACAGTTTCATTCCGTCTGCCTATCAGTCTTCTAGAACGGATGCAGAACGTGGCCGACCAGGAGGACCGCAACCTGACCGCTCAGGTTGCACGTGCTCTGCGAGAATGGCTGGCACAGCACGGAAGCAAGCCAAAGCCATGAATCCCATAGTCGGTAGCATCCTCGTCGTCGGCAGCTCGCGCCAGAGCGGCGGCACTTTTCCGTGTGATCGCTGTCGCCGTGAGGGCAACCGCGCTTGGATAATTCGTTGCGCTAAGGCAGGCTGCGAACGTCAGCACTCAATCTGCGGACCGTGCTTGACAGCCATCCAACGCTTCGCCTGCGCTGATTCCGATGCCGCTGACGCCCGTCTCAAGGCCGCGGCCGACCGCGCCACGCCGAGGGAGCAGCCGTGACCCGCACACCACCGCCAACGCAGGACAAGCTTGCTGAGATCGAGGCGGACATGCAGGAGGCGTCGTTCATCATGGGCGAGACGCGGGTCTACAGCGCATTAGACTGGCTCATCGCTGAAGTGAAGCGGCTTCGGGGTGACAACGCAACGCTTTCTAGCTACATCTACAGCATGACCAATCCCGGGACTCTTCCGGAAGTCTTGCGCGGCAGTATGCAGCGTGTAGAACAGTGACCACTAACTGGCCAACGCAGAACGAAGGAGCAGCCATGAGCAAAACAGGCATTTGCAGCTCAAATGACCACGCGCACTGTGCCGGGACCATTCGCTACGGGTCAGGGTCAGGGTCCTGGCGATGCGGCTGCGTTTGCCATGAAGGACAGGAACCACGGCCTGACGGTTGGGACCGCGAGCGTTGTTGCGACTGCGGGCATTCGCGGGCGTTCCACGGTCGCCGTGACGGGTACGACGACAAATGCGTCGGCGCGTATAACCAACCTCCTTGCCCTTGCCTGGCATTCGTGGAAGCCGCCGACCGCGCCATGCCGACGTCATGACCGAGGAGTTCCGCGTCCACATCCTGTCTGAGCACTCATCCCCGCATGGCATCATTCGGACGTATCGAGCGCCCGACGACCAGCCCGAGTGCCAGTGCCAGGGCAACCCGATCAAGCAGGCTGCTTGTCCCTGGGGCCACGTCGACGAGTGCCACGTCGGCCTTGCGTGTCGTGACGCCAGGTGCTCCCATCTTTTGTCCGCCGTGAGAGAAAGCCCGCTTGGCTAGTTAGTCTGCCGCTATCCCGACCCCGCGCACGCGCCAGCGTCTGCTCGAGTTCTCCCCGCGGGTCACGCCTACCTCGAGATGCGTCAGGTCTGAACAGTCCTTTGCACACGTCCTCCGATGGTCAACAGTCAACTTCTTCCCCGTCACCGGGTCGCGTCCAATCGGCCCGTACGCCTGCTCAGCTCGCCACCTGTGAATCAAAACCGACTTCTCTTCTTCTTCAAGCCAGATGTAGCCGTACCCTGCCTTGTCGTGCTTCCCCTTCCACCGTAGACACCCATTCTCGCGATATGTCCCACTCACGTATTTTTGCCACACTGCACTCGGCGGCGGCAGCATCGGCAACACCAGCCTGCTCAATCCAATCGGTATCGGCGCTCGCCATCTCTCCCCGCTGTCTCTTCCCTGTTCTCCCGTAACGATCTCCCCGCGGTAGACAGTCGCTTTCTGGGGCTTCGGGAAGTGGACCAGCCGCCGAATCTTGCCGTCGTGCTCTATCCAGGCGTGGTAGTCAGGGATCGCGTCTACCTCGCGCTCGGTCAGGTCCAGCGCCTTGGCGACCTTGGCCCTCTGCTCGGTCCTGTTAGGCCGGAAATACACCCGCGTGGCACTGTTGGTCGCCATCGCATCGTCTGCATCTTCTTCGGCATGCAGCAGCGCATCCACGGCAATCTGACGTCGCCTACCCGCGGCGAAGAATGGATCGGCCAGGTCGATCCTCTCGCCCAACTGGTCGGCTTCCTCGAAGATCAGGCGGAACCCGCCAGGCACAAGGTCGCCGATGCGCTTTGCCTCGGCCAGTCCGAACGCCACCGTATCGCCGCACAGCCCTGGATGCTTCCAGCGGTCGTTGTCGATGACCACCCCCTTGCCCGCCCGCAGCAAGTCGGCAATGTCGACGCCACCCGCCGCGACACTCGGCCCCATCGCCATAGCGGTTGCTAGAAAGCGCGTCACCCATCCCTCGCATGCCGTCTTGAGCCGGCGGTTGGACTCGACCAGTTCTTCGACACCAGCGCCAATCGCTTGAAGCGAGCGCGGCTTACCTGCCTGGTCCAGTTCGCGGATTACCTGAGTTGCCGCCTCGCGTGCGGCCATCATCCAGACCCCATTGCCGCCACTGCGGAACACCGTCGTTAGCCGCTCAGCGACATCCTCGGGTGTGCCCTTCAGGAAGTCGATCGGCGTCTGCGATTTGCCTGCCGTCCAGATAAAGTCTGCTCGTCTGCGCAGTGGGTCTGACACGTCGGGCATCACCGCCAGCCACGGCCGCGCGCCATCACAGCGAACCGTGGCCACACTCTCACTCTTGCCGGCTCCGGTCGGCCCAAGCCAGAGCGCGTGTGAGCGCTTGCCGGTGCGGTCGATGACCAGCCCGTCGACGCGCATCAGGTCGGTCGACGGACGAATACGCCACCACAGCCGGCGCCACCACGACGTGTTCGTCGGTCGCTTGACGTCCTGCTCGTCGGTAACACGCTGCTGCGACACCTGTCTGTCGCGTTTGCTGCCGGTAGGAATGAAATAGACCAGGGCTGCCAGTCCGAGGAACAGCAGCCCTGGTCGTATCGCCTCGTTTGCCCACAGCGCTTGCGCCTGGGCCAGGATCAGGTCAGTCGAACCCAGACCAGAAAACATCCTCAGCGTTGAGCAAGAGCGTCAGCAGCACCAGTGCTACGAGCACCGCTAGCGCCATATAGCCGAACAGCAGCCAGCCGCCCACGATCAGGCCCACCTTCCCCAGTCGAATCACCCAGACCATCATGGCGGCCCTCCCTTGGGTCCGTGGAGATGCGCTCATACTGCGCTGGCGTGGCCTGCACGTCAACGGGCAGCACCATCCTGCCCAGGTCGAGCAATGCCTCGCCTCGAGCTGCACCGCGTAGAAACTGTGCTGCCGGCTGCGTCAGACGAGCGGCTCGAGCCAGGTTGCTCAGATCGCGCGACTCCTGCTGCAGATAAATTCGGATGCTGGCGTTGTCGAAGACGGCTTTGGCGTTCTCGATCAACTCTTCGCACTGCTGCGTGGCGATCCACAGCGCGAGGAAATGCTTGCGCCCGCGGCGAGCAACCTCTTCGACTAGAGCAGCCAGTTCAGGTCGCTTGATAAGCGCCCAGAGCTCGTCGAGCACCAGGAGCCGTGGTCGTGGATCGGTGCGTGCCGTGGCCCACAGGTTGGCGATGAACTCCCGCAGTTTTACGGCTTGCTCGGCTTCCGACAGGTCGGCCAGCGAAACGTGATGCACGCCGTCGAGGCCGGCGTACTCGGGTGGCTCGGCCTGCTCGACCACGATCTGCTCGCAGCCGTCGAGACCCATCAACAGCAGCTTCATGAGGAACGATTTGCCGCTCCCGACGCTACCGGTGATGAGCCCGCCGAATGAGCGCAGCGACAAGTCGAACGGGTCCAGCCTGACCAGCATCGAGCCGGTCGTGCCGATCGGTGCCCCGTGCGCGTGGCACACCGTGGCTGGTTGGAATGGCCAGGTGCCGGCAAGCGACAGACAGTCGACCGTGCGCCACGCGCCTTCCAGATCGCATTGGGCCAGCGGCTGCGTGGCGATCATGCCACGATCCTGCTCGAAGGTCGCTACGCGCACGTCAGCCAGCGCCAGGCGCATCTCGTGGCCAAGCATCTCCACCCGCTGATTCAGGACAGCGCGTGAGTTTGCGCGAACGGTCAGCACGATTGCTGCGCTCACCGGGCTGTCCTGACGGGCAATCAATTTCTCGCGCATCACGCCGGCGTCGCGGCGGCCGAGCGCGTTAGCCGCATCGGGCCGCGCGGTGTGCTGGTCGGACTGCCAGTCCTCTTGCTGCTTCAGATAGCGCGCGAACTGCTGCGGGTCTTCGGGCTTGACGTGAATCGCGCAGTCGACCGGGATGCTGCCAGCGAGCGCTTGCCCGAGCCAGCCGGGCGTGGTTTCCCGCGGCCAGCGGCGGAGGACTAGCGTGGATGACCAGCCGGTACAATCGTAGACGGCATCGGCATATAGGCCGGGCGCGCATAACACGGCTCCATCAGCCTCATGGCGGCCGCCCGGCGCCGATGCCATACATCGTAGTCCTACCCCTTCCAAGGATCGCCTGAGCGTGCGCGTGCGCCAGTCCAACCGGGTCGTATCGTCGTCAGCGAGTACGGCTTGCCAGTTCCGCTCGAGCGCAGGCGGCTTTGGCCAGTCGCGGAACTGGTCTATTTCGCGGGCCGACGCACGAAACTGGATTGGGTGCGAAGCGCCCATGAGCACGCGAGTAAAAGCCTGTACCGCGTCCATGCGCTCACCATTCGCAGCCATGCCGTAGTTCGACGTGGGTTCCAGCGACACGATTGATCGGCCCATCTAGCTCGCCTTGCGCAGCGCCGCAGCACGTAAGCGCCCCTCCCGCCTAGCCGCGTGTCCCTCTGTGGTCATGTTGCGGCGGTTTACGATAGCTGGCACCAATCTGATATTGCGACGTCGATTGTCCAACCGATCGTGGTTGAAGTGATCTACTTCATCATTCCCGCGACGGAACGGAGGTGCTTGCAACAATTCTCGGTGCAAATGAAACACCCGTTGTTTCTGACGCACCTTTGTCACTCGCACTGCATATCCGAAACGAGTCCGCGTCCATCGCCACTGAATGGCCCAATTGACGTCGTCTGCATCAATCAATGAGTAGCTAATCACAACTCCACGACAGTACAGCGGTAGTCGTGCAGTGCCATCCAACTCAAAAATGACGTCAGAGAGCGGGGTTGTGTGCTTGGGCTGATACTCAAAACTGCCGTTACGGTTTCTCAGTTTGTAGTGCGAGTGGCAGAGATGCCCCCGCGCCGGCGTCGTACGCTGGCAATTAGGAACACGGCACAACAAGCCGTCCTTGCCAGGTACGGGTGGCAATAGCGCGCGCCTTCCCATATGTGCCTCCTTAGCTTCACCAATTGTGCTGAGCATCGCTCCTTCAACCGTGGCCCCGCGGCCACGCGCCAGTAATGCCAGAGTGCTCGTGCCCATTCATCGATCCGCCGCTGGCCGAGTCGTGACCGTAGCAGCGACGCCAGCCCGCCAACGTAGCGCATGTCGGCCGCCTCTTCGCTGGTGAGCGACCACAGCGCCACGCTAAGCAGCAGTGGGACCAGCAACGGCCACGGCACGCCGTAGTTGTCGACCAGGCCCTTGCTGACCACGGCCGCGACCGCCGCCGCGAACACGTGCCAGAACGGATCGACCCGCCGCAACAAGGTCGGTGTCGTGATGACGACGGGCTTATCGTCCACTATGGCGTTGCCGGAATTCGCTGATGCTGCGCCAGCAGAAGTAGATGGTGTAGGCGAAAGCGGCAATGATCGCGAGCGCTCCTGATACCGGTACGAGGAACATCACGAGCGCGTACAGCCATTCAATCATCAATGCGGGATGCCTCCGCTATCGAATTGCCTGCCGCCTCCACGCCACCCTCATCGAAAGTAATCAGCACGGTGCCGTCATCGAAGACCTCTTCAACCGTGCCGTGATGGTTGGGTGCCGGCTCGCTGCCGGTTGCACGGCGCATGACCTCGCGCAGTTGAGCTAGACCGGGATCGGTCACGTAGACGCGATCACCTACCGAGAACGTCTCGCTCATCAATGGGGAATCCCTCCGCTCAGTGCGGTGGCCAGCGAAGGTGCCATGATGGCCAGCGCGCCACCCATGAGTGCGGCGATCGCTTTGGTCTTGCCGTGCTCTGAATGGGTGAATGCCCAATAGATGCCAGCAATAACCAGGGCGAGTGAAATAGCCGGCAGCACTACTGTCGCTTCAGCAGAAGTGACGATACCTGCCAGGAACACGCCGATAGGACTCATGTGTACTCCCTCAGGGGAACGCGCGACGGGCAATTTCGAGGACGCCCGCCGCGCAGGCAACAGTCATCAGTAACGCGAAAGATTGGGCGATACGCTGCCTCCGTTTCACTGTTCCGCTGCCGCGCGAGCTCGGCCTAGGAACGCCACGTAGGCGCCAGTGTGACCAGGCCCACAGCCGCGTTCGAACGTCGACCACGCGCACCAGTTGTGCAGCGGTCCCCAGATAGAGAACGCCGCGCGTGCATTGGCGAATGGCTTGATCAGCGCTTGCGCGCCGCCAAAGGATGGCCACCAACCACTGTTGATCTGCCACAGGCCCAGGTCGCGTGTGCCGTTGAAATTCACACCGCTCAGCGCGGCGGGATCACCAGAGCCGTCCTCGGCGATGCTGATGGCCACTGCCGTGATGGCCTCCTGAAACGTCCAGCCTGCCGCTCGAGCGAGCAGGTACCGTTGTCGATCGCTGACGAAGCCGTGGGCGATCTGCGGCACGTCGACGGCCGCGGCAGTCTCATGGCTGAGGTCGATACTCGCAGGAGTGCGCTCACCGAACCAGAAGGCCGACCACGGGCTGCTCATCATGCCGATCAGCGGCGCGGCCATCAGGACCGGCCCGACGAACACCACGACAGCGGTAACCAGAAGCCAGCGCATCGGCTAGATCTTCGTAATCACCCGGCGACCGAAGGTCGCAATCATCATCAGCATGCCGCCGCCGCCCTTCTGGTTGCGTTCGCTAGCCATCGTCGACAGCAGCCCGCGGCACATCAGCAGCACCACGATGGACAGCAGCGTGCCCGCCGTGCCCGTGCTGATGCCCGCGAGCACCTTGGCTACCTGAAGGCCGATCACCAGTAGCACCTGACCGAAAAGGGTCCCTGTCGCCACGCGGAGGTACCACTGTGCGAACCGCTCGGTGTCTTCGGTAGCCCACAAGATTCCGAACAGCGACCCGGATACGAGCAGCACGTCGAGGAACCCGAGTCGGAAGAACAGCGACAGCAGCAGCAGCAGCGACACGATGGCGAACACGATCACCAGCACCGGCGCGGCAATCGCCTGGCCGGGTTCGGGTGTCTGCAATTCGAGATGCGGCTTGATGAGCGAGCCACACAGGTCGGGTGCCGCGATCGTCGTGGCAAGCGCGTTGTTCAAGCCGATGCCCCATTCCCACCACGTGAGATTTCCGATTGACAATGCCATCGCAGCCAGTACGCGACCCAAGCCGAGTTGCCGGCCACCGAGCGCATGGCCGAGGCCCTGAGCGATCAACGCCAGCGCGAACAGTCCGTTCGCGGCCATAGCGATTTTGAAGGACAGGTCGCGCAGTTCTGCACGGTTGTAGGTCCAGTCGGGCGGCGTCGTGCGCCAGAAGTCAGGCAGTGAGCAAAGTTCGTTGGCCCACGCGACGGGGACAGGCTGAGCAACGTTGACGATGAACGCCTGATCGGCCATGATCGCCGCGTCGCGGACCTCGGCCGGATCCATCGGCGGGGCCTGCACGGTCACTTCGTTCTTGACCGTGGTCTGGATCGGCGGCGGCTGTGGCGGCGTGACGATAGCGTTCCCCGGAGTTGCCTGGGCGAAGAGAATGGTCGCGAGGACCATCGCCAGCATAGATTCCGCATACCATACAGCAAACGAACAGTCAACGGACAGAGTGTGCGTTTGGTGGTCGTTGCCCGTACTATCGGGGGAGCGTGGTTCCCCTGCCGGGCCTACGGCGTCTCCGCATCCTGGCAGCGCTGTCTCAACGCGACCTGGCTCAACTGGCGGGCGTCCAGCGGCAGACAGTCAGCCGACTCGAACAGGGTGGCGATGCAGAGATGGCTACGATACGCAAGCTGGCCGATGCGCTCGGCTGCACGCCACGCGAGTTGATGGAAGCCCTATAGGCGGGGGAGCGGGGTTACTGCTTGAAGTGCGGCTCTGAACAGGTCAGAAAGGACGGAATCATGGGCGGCAGGGAACGATTAGCGTTGGCGGAGGCAACTGCATTGGCCAAGGAAGTGCGCGACATGTTGGCACCGCACTGCCAGCGCATCGAGGTAGCAGGGTCGATCAGACGCTGCAACCCCGACGTGGGCGATATCGAATTGATCGTTATCCCGAAGACCGAAGCCCAGGCGCAGACCGATATGTTCGGAGAGCCGGTCGGTGATCTCGTGGACGTCTTGCACGGTGCTGTGCTGGGCCTGATTGACGCAGGCGTATTCGGGCCACGTCTCAACAAGTTGGGTCGACGGTCAATCGGACCCGACCTAAAATGGCTGATCTACAAGAATTTTGCCCTTGATATTTACGCCGCTACGATCGAGACGTGGGCCGTAACAATGGCCATTCGTACTGGCCCGGCTGAATTTAGTCATCGTCTGGTAACGACGAAGCGACAGGGGGGCCTGTGTCCCGACTATCTGCACTTTCAGGGCTGGCGAGTGTGTGCCAATCGTGCCCTGGACGATCCCTGGCACAACGCCCCTCACGAGACCCCGGAAGAAATCGACGTGTTTCATGCGCTGGGCTATGAATGGCTAGAACCAACATTGCGGACCGATACCGCGATACCTCAGGGCTTGAAGGGTGGCTCAGTACCTGACGGTCGGCGCGCGGGAATCAGCTGGTAGTACGCGCCGAGCGCGGTCCACACGGCGTCTAGCGCTTCGACCCAACCATGACCTGTTTGGAAATACTGCGCTCGTTCGACCGCAGCGACAATCTTTCGCAGCGCATCAAGCTCGTCGCTGCGAATGGTGATGAACTCCTCGATCAATTGATTCTTCCCCTTCCCCCGATGGAGCCTGGTGCAGCAGGCCGCTCTAGTCAAAACGTTATGCGTTCGGGATAGTGCGCGTTAGAGTACTAGGCGCCTGCCTCCTTTCGAGGATGTAGGTCCGTCGTGTGGCCATTCATCAGTGGAAGGCTGGGTGTCGGAAAATTCACCCCCGCATGCCATTGAGCCGCCACGGACGGGATCGGCGTGGTTCTGGCAAAGTCGATCTCGGCTCCTCTCGTATAGACCGTGACCATGTGATGACTTTTCGGTGACCAACCCATGCGTGCGGCGAGAATATTCACCGAGCCTCGCTCAGCCAGGTAGCTTTCCGTGAAGCTCGCCCGCCTGAACGTGTGCGGCGGACGGTTGCCGTCCACACCGGCGGTCTGGCATAGCCGCGCCAGCACCTGCCGCAGTGCAGCCTGCTTCAGCGGCGCGCCGCGATAACTGACCCATAGAAAGTCGTGCTGCGACGTCCCGCGGATATTCGGCCGCTCTGCGATCCAATCCGCGAGCAGTCGCAGGGTGATGCCTCCGCCCGGCTCCTGAGCATCGCGGATCGACAACGCCCGGCCTTTGCTGCCCTTGCCGCGGAACACGACCACCGAACCCGTGGCGAAATCGACGCTCGAGGTTGTCATGCGGCATACCTCGGTCGCGCGCAGCCCCGTGTCGGCCAACAGGTACAGCAATCCGAGGTCGCGTGCCACCAGCGCTCGCGCGCTGCGCCGATCGTCTTCGATCAGGCGGTGCAGGATTACCGACTCAATCGCTCGGAATTCGTCCTGACGCACACGCGCCTGGACCCGTTCGGGACGTCGCGGCCGTTTGACTGCGCTCAGGTCAGATACCGGCACGCCCTGAGCCAGTAGCCAGCCAGCCATCCGCCGCGCCGCGCAAGCCAGCGAATGCGCTGCCTCCTCACCGCCCTTGTGTGTCGACGGGTGGTCCGTGTTTTTCGCCATTTTCGCGGCCATCGCTTCGCGAAGCAGATCAGGGGTAAGGTCAGACAGCAAGGGCTTGCCGCGCTCGAGCGCGAACCGCGCCAGCCACCTAAGTTGCCAGCGGTAAGTCCGCACAGTCTCAGGCGATGGCCCTTCGGCAGGCCACTGGCCGAGGAAGTACGTGACAGCATCGTCGAGCCGCACACGCTTCGCTCCTATTCGACGCACGTGCGTACGCGCTCCCCCTCAGAAGCCCGTGGTCCTGGTGCTCGCGCGCCGGAGCCGAGGCCAGCTAATGGCTGTCACGCGCCTATGGGCGCGACTAGCGGCCGAGGGGCAGCGAGCAGCAGCCGGCCTGCACGCGAGTAACACGGTGCTTCGCTATCCTCAGCGCCGAAGCTAGGACCATCCTGCGCTTGCTCAAGTTCGCGCTGCTTGGCTTTCAAGCGGCTAGAGCGCGCATCGTGACGTGCGCTAGGGCGCGGTTGCGCCGGCAGCACGACGAACGGGCGCACAACTCGCTCGATCGTGCTCAGGTCTTCGTCGGGCACCAGCCGCAACAGCGCGTGCAGCGACGCGCGTTTCGGACTGTCATCTGCCGCGCCTTTGCCGATGGCCACCATGAGTTCGGCCGGCGTCATGCCCAGTCCCTCGGCGATACGATCGATGGTCGACTGGCGGACGTTTGTCTTCTGGCCTCGGATGATCTGGTACACGTGCGACGTGCCTAAGCCCGAGCGACGGCCAAAATCCTCGGGCGATAGGTCACGCCGATGTAACTCGTCTTCGAGATAACTCCCCAGCGCGCTCACTGCCCATAGCCTACCCAAGTGTGCACGTTTGTGCAATGACCGTGCACAATCTCTTGCACGTTGGTGCAGGGCGGGTGTACTATCGTGGTCAATGCCGATTCGGACCACGGCTATCGAGATTGCCCGCAAACGTGGCATGACCATCGCTCAGTTGGCGACGGCGTCAGGGCTCAGCAACCGCGTACTGTACTACCTGCGCGATGGGCGCCAGCCCGGGGCTGAGTCCATCGAGGCGCTCATGCGAGTATTCCCCGATCTGACCTTCGATCAATTGTTCGTGCCCGCCGATTCCACGACGGTGCAGGAACGTGGTACCACGGCGGAGGAACCTGTGGTTGCCGTGGACCGATCAGCGGATGAAGTAGCTGCATGACCACTGATCGTGTGTCACGCGTGCTGCTCGAACTCGACAAGGCCCTCGAGGTTCTGACCGACGAGTTCAACGCAGGTCGCTCAGGACCTTCGGGACTGCGGGCTCAGGGCATTGCCCACGTTCGTCAAGCGCGCGTGCTTCTGCGGCCAGTGTTCGTTGAAGTTTCTCCCGGCGTGTGGTTGCCAGCCAGGGACTCCGCATCCGTCCTTAGTCCGGCTGACTAAGAAAAGAAGAGGCACCCACGCGAATGGGTGCCAGTTCAGTCAAGAAAGGCACCATGATGCCGATCCCGACCGACGCGAATTCTACAAAACCCGACTGCATATTTTGCAGTAGTTCCGACCACTGGTCGGCGGACTGTCCTGAAGCCGGCGGGGCCGCGTCGTGAGGCCCATCGAATTAGTCCGCGTCCTTAACAACGGAGCTACCACCGAACCGTTCTACGTCAATCCCGACCACATCGTGTCCTTCTCGATTGCGTGGAGTGCCGGTTCGTACCTCACGCTTAGCGCCGGTGGCACTTACCTAGTAAGCGAGACACCCGAACAGATCATGAGCCGACTGGCTGACCACCGTTCGACCATGCGCGCCGAGGAGCACGATGGCATTCAGGTGTACCGATGAACGCAGGTGGTCCACAGCACTCGATTCAACAGGGGAACACGGTACTTCGTGGTGGCCCCCTTGATCCTGACTGCGAATTGTGCGGGCAGCCGATCAATGGTAAGACCTTCTACTTTTTCGGCAAGGCCCATTGCGAATCCTGCATGGACTACATCCGAAAAGGTGATCCGAGCGAGTTGGACTCATGACCACCGTCATGAAGCTTCGCATTAGTCAGGGTCGCGCCGATCTGACGCTGGCGTGCGGGCACGTGACGCGATTGGTCGGCTACTCATTGCTCCCGATACCGCGGCCTGGCACAGAGTTGGACTGTCCCGCGTGTCGTGTACTTGAGACAGAGCTCGGCGCGCAGTTCAGCACAGAGCAGGTGAAGCGATTGAAGTTCATGCGGTGGCTGCGGCTAAACGGGAGGACTGCGTCGTGACCACCACTGTCGCACACTCGGAGGCTAGCGTGCTGCCCGAGCGGTTCGCGGTCGAGGTCGCTGCCGACGACATCATGCACGGGCGTCCATGTAATGCGAAGAAATGCCCGATTGCTTTGGCGATCGCGCGCTGGTTGGAGAATCAGCGGATCAGTTTTAGTTCTGTGACGGTCTCGAGCGACGACGTGGTCATCCATCTGGGCTGGCGAAGTTCGCGATGGAGTTATTGGCACGATGCCACCAGCCTGGTTGCGGCCTTTGATCACGGGGATTCGGTGGAACCACCGGTGGAACCACGAACCGTAGTACTGGCGAGGTTGCCATGAGCTTTGAGAGCAACGTCGAGCGGATCATTCCCGTCGAACGCGCTCAACTGGAGCGCGCCTTCATTGCCAGCGCCGAGAAGTTGACGACGCTGTATTCCCTGAGCGATCAATACAACCGCATTCTTGATCTGCTGGAAGCCGCCGAAGACCCCGAGGGCACACCCGACCTGGAGTTGGAACTAGACCGTATCGCCGGCAGCTTCATGCACAAGGCCGGGTCCATCGCCGGACTGGTAGCACATCTCGACGGTTTGGCTATCGTGCGCAAGGCTGAGGCTAACCGGCTCCGGCAGCGTGCGGATGTGTGCGAGGCGCGTGCGGAGCGGCTACGCGACTATTTGTGTCGCAACATGGAGGCGATCGGCCAGAAACGGATTGAGACCGACAAATTCACCATTTCGGTGCGGTCGTATCCGCACGTAGAAGTCTCGGACCCCGCGCAGGTGCCGAGTGACTACCACCGCGTCAAGCTCATCGACGACGTGGACAAGAAGGCCATTCTGGCGACATACCGCAAGGATGGCGAGATCGTACCAGGGGCCGAAATTGTGCATGGCTCGAAAGTGCTTATCTCGTGACCGACTGGACGCCTGTCGCGCCGCTGACTAATGAGTCGCCGGATCAGGGATTCTGGGAGCCGCAACAGTTCAAGATCGGTGATCGCGTGCGCGTGCGACTGAACGGGGAATGCAACGTGACAGGACCCGT
>WNGD01000156.1_pt1 | contig 62509 bp, 48 predicted proteins | sample 5400671 | NCBI WGS metagenome assembly WNGD01 (sample SAMN13153369, study PRJNA577476) | soil metagenome | isolation source: 40 cm soil or saprolite under grassland replicate 2 | place: USA:California | collected 2016-06-15 | reverse complement strand
ATAGTACCTGTTCAGCCCGTACTTTTACAGATGGGTCTGGGCATGCTACAATACAGTCCGGTGGTATCTACATCATACGATTGTTATTTTGTAACTGTTCAAGTCTCCTTGCCGCCTGCGGCGGCTCGCTCCTTTTTGTACGTGGCAGTGAATTGGTGGCCAGGAGCCACCAATTCACTGCCACGTACAAAATCCCTTGCGAAGCGCCGCAGGCGCTGAGGAGTCAAGAAGAGAAGAAGAGTCAGGTTAATTTCAAGTGGAGGATGGAGTGCCCATTCTAGTTGTTGGTTCTGTAGCTCTCGATAACGTTGAGACGCCTTTTGCACGCGTGGAAGGCATCCTGGGCGGAGCTGCATCTTACTTTTCGACTGCTGCCTCACTCTATGACCAGGTGAATCTGGTCGCGATTGTCGGCAGCGATTTTCCGCGTGAACACCTCGATTTCTGGCGCAAGCGGCGCGTTAATCTCGCTGGCCTGCAAATTCAGGAGGGGAAGACCTTCCACTGGAGCGGGCGCTATCATATGGATATGAATGCTCGCGATACCCTTGATACACAACTGGGTGTCTACGGGGATTTCCATCCCAGGATTCCAGCCGAATACCAGGATAGTCACCTGCTCTTTCTGGCCAATATTCAGCCACAATTGCAGGCGGAAGTCCTGGACCAGTTTCCCAATGCTCACCTCACTGTGCTCGATACGATGGAACTGTGGATTATGACCGAGCGTACGCAGTTGACTGAGGTGATCAAACGCGTTGATGTGCTCCTGATGAGTGAAGAAGAAGTACGACAATATACCGGCCTGTCCAGTATTGTGGCTGGCGTACGCCAACTCTTTACGCTGGGCTTGAAATATGTGATTGTGAAGCAGGGCAGCTATGGTGCGCTCCTCTTTGGCTCCGATGGCACGTATTTCAGTTCACCTTCATATCCTCTAGAGGAAGTCATTGATCCGACAGGTGCTGGCGATGCTTTTGCCGGTGGATTGCTGGGCTATCTATCGACGGTCGAACCCGGTCCTGATGGCAATTATTCTGTGGATGATCTCAAACGCGCGGTGGTCCATGGCAACATTATTGGTTCGTTTGTCTGTGCTGATTTCAGTATCGGCGGCCTGCGCTCTCTGACTATGAACGACATTGCCACGCGCTACAAAGAGCTTGTGACGTGTTCACATTTCGATCCTGATTGGCGTTCCAATCCCGATTAAACCTGTTTTTTTATGCAAAGAAGGGAAAATATACTTCATGACGACTTCAACACATGGCGATGTGAGAGATCTCTCACTGGCTCCACGCGGGAAAGACCGCATCGAATGGGCTGCCAAAGAAATGCCCGTGCTACGCCTGCTTCGCGAGCGCTTTGCTAAGGATCTACCTCTGAAAGGCGTACGCATGTCTGGCTGCTTACATATTACGACTGAGACGGCTAATCTGGCGATTACTTTGAAGGCCGGGGGCGCTGACCTGGTTTTGTGCGCCTCCAATCCTCTTTCGACGCAGGACGATGTGGCTGCTGCCCTGGTAAGCGAATATGGTATCCCCACCTTTGCTATCAAGGGCGAGGATGAGCAGACCTATTATCGCCATATTCATGCAGCGCTTGACCATAAACCCCATATGACTATGGACGATGGCTGCGATCTTGTCTCGACGATCCACACGACGCGCACCGAGCTGATTCCTGATATCATCGGTGGTATGGAAGAGACAACCACGGGTGTTATTCGCCTGCACAGTATGGAGAAGGCGGGCGTGCTCAAATTCCCGGTGCTGGCGGTCAATGAGTCCGATACCAAACATATGTTTGATAATCGCTATGGGACGGGCCAGAGTTCTATTGATGCCATTATCCGCTCGACCAATATCTTGATCGCTGGTCGCACGGTCGTTGTCTTTGGCTATGGCTGGTGTGGCCGCGGCGTTGCCTCTCGCGCTCATGGTCTGGGCGCGAATGTTATTGTAACCGAGGTTGATCCGACACGCGCCCTCGAAGCGGTGATGGATGGCTATCGTGTCATGCCCGGTGTTGAGGCGGCTGCCATTGGCGATATCTTTATTACGGTGACCGGTGATATCAATGTCATTGATCGTGCTCACCTGGAACGCATGAAAGATGGCGCACTGGTGGCGAACTCCGGTCACTTTAACGACGAGATCAATATTCCTGCCCTGGAACAGATCGCAACTGGCAAACGCCGTGTGCGCGATTTTGTCGATGAGTATACGTATCCCGATGGTCGCCATGTCCACTTGCTGGCCGAGGGCCGTCTCGTCAATCTCTCTGCTGCTGAAGGGCACCCTGCCAGCGTAATGGATATGAGCTTCGCGAACCAGGCTCTTGGTGCTGAGTATATGCTCAATCAGGCTAAAGAGATGAAGCCGCACGTCTATACGCTGCCCGCTGAACTGGATAAAGAGATCGCACGCCTCAAACTGCATGCCATGGGCGTTCGTATCGATACTCTGACCTCAGAACAGGAGAAGTATCTCGGTTCCTGGGAGTCTGGTACTTAAAAGTTCGCCGCTGCAAGCCATTTGCAAATCCAGGGAAGACACCCCACTGTGGACCCGTAGCGGCATGCCTTGCGTGTGCCGAGTGCGTGGGGAGAACTTCCCTGACGCACAATCCTGTTGTTCCCCACGCGCGGCACACGCAAGGCATGCCGCTACGGGACGTTTGAATCGCCCTGAGGTTGCATGCATTTGACAACAGGCTTATTTTTGACGTAGAATGTATGCAGAGCAGTAAGGTTTATTAATACAAACTTACTTCACAGTACACAAACAACTGAATTCCGCGAGTGGATCGCTCTCATCAAGAGAGGTGGAGGGAAACGGCCCTATGAAGCCCGGCAACCCGCCTGTCCTTATAGACAGGAAGGGTGCCAATTCCGGCGGACTATTCCGCAAGATGAGGGGAATGAGCAAATACTGCCAGACCCCTGAAGTACAGGGGTTTTTTTGTGCCCTTGTACAGCCCGTACCTGGTCCTTGTTCATTCTCCAGTGAGCATTGACCATACACATGTCTTTACATAAATTAAAAGGAGAAGAAGTCACCGATGAGTAATTTTATGAACAGTGCCAGGTCGTTTTTTACTAGCGAGTCTGTTACTGAAGGGCATCCTGATAAGCTGTGTGACCAGATTTCGGATGCCGTTCTTGACGGTATCATCGCCCAGGATTTACAGGCACGCGTGGCCTGCGAGACGGCAACGACGACTGGCCTGGTACTGGTTGCAGGCGAAATAACAACCTCTGCCTGGGTCGACATTCCGGCCATTGTACGCAAGACAATTGAGCAGGTTGGTTATATCAATGCTGACTATGGCTTTGACTATCGCACCTGTGGTGTTGTGACCTCCATTGGCAAACAGTCGCCGGACATTGATATGGGTGTCAGCAATTCTGTGGAGACAAAGGATGGCCCGGCCCATCTCACCGACGATGAATTGGAGCGCATTGGTGCCGGCGATCAGGGTATGATGATTGGCTTTGCTTGCAATGAAACGCCCGAATATATGCCGATGCCTATCAGCCTCGCACACCAGCTCACCCACCAGCTCTCACAGGTGCGTCGTAAATCCTGGGGTGGAAGTGGCCCGATGACCTATTTGCGCCCAGATGGCAAAAGCCAGGTTACCGTACAGTACGAGTATGGCCGCCCGGTGCGTGTCGATACTATTGTTATCTCGACGCAACATGCCGACTACATTGATAGAGAGCAGATTCGCCAGGATGTTATTGAACACATCATTAAGCCCGTCATCCCCGCGCACCTGCTCGACAGCGCTACAAAGATTTTCGTCAACCCGACAGGCCGTTTCGTGACTGGTGGCCCAATGGGTGATGCCGGTCTCACAGGCCGCAAGATTATCGTCGATACTTACGGTGGCATGGCGCGTCATGGTGGCGGAGCCTTTAGCGGCAAAGATCCGACAAAAGTTGATCGTTCCGCCGCCTATGCAATACGCCATATCGCCAAAAATATCGTCGCCGCAGGTCTTGCTGAGCGCCTGGAACTGCAGGTCGCCTATGCCATCGGTGTCGCACGTCCGCTCTCACTCTTTGTCGAAACCTTTGGTACCGGCAAAGTCTCGGACGAAGAAATCATTCGCCTCATCAACGAGCACTTTGACCTGCGCCCGGCTGGTATCATCCAGGCGCTAAACCTGCTCCGTCCCATCTACCAGCCCACCGCTGCCTTCGGTCACTTTGGTCGCACAGACATCGACGCTCCCTGGGAAGAACTGAACAAAGTTCCCATGCTCCGTCGCGGCGTCGGTGCCAGCGTCGAGAGCAACGAGGCCGTTTCCTGATGGGCGAGTAATAGCATTCAAAGCCTATGGCCCACTTTAATACTGATAGTGTTATAGTGGGTTATTTGTTTTGGATAAAACAGTCTATTGACTATGGTGTAGATTGACGTATAATTAGCTCATGTTCAGATTTGGTACTGTTGTAGATGCAGAATTTTAAACTGGGAAATCTGTACAATTATTCTAGTAATCAGGTATACTCAGGAAGATGGTGTTTTTGGCTTCTTCCATGAGAAAGAGAACTCATCTAGCACGGTTATTCGCATTACGGAAGGCATTTTTGCGTGTTTCGTCGTCTCCTGATGCAGGTAGAGTGTATTTTGGAGATCAGTGAACTCCATACTGTGACGAAAGAAGTGGTTGAAACGGCACGGGAGAACCTAGTCATTGGGCAAACGCAAGAGATTGCGAAAAGGAGTCTCAAAAACCTTCGCAGCCTGTTGAAAAACTAAACTGATGAGTTTTGAGGGATACGAAATGTTGTCTTTTGAGCCAAAAATGCTGCCAATCGATCCTATATGAGAGAGATTTTCGGTGATTTCTGCTCTGCAAAGCTCTACAAAAAACTTTTTCAACAGGCTGCTTCGTTTCTTGCGACATATAATGATTTTTCAGTGGAGGATTCTAGATGAGTGTATTGCTAATTATTACAACAATAACAACTTTATGCACAATAGTACAAGCTGTAGCTTCTTTTCTGAGTATCCAACGGTCTTTTATCAGTTCGGGCAAAAAGAAGCTAAACAAAGTGCTTCTATTGCTAACGGCTGGAATGATGGTGCTATCGATCATCTTAGCGTATTTCAGCATATCGACGAATGCAAACAATTCTTCTCCTTGGCCTGGAAGTACCCAACAAAATAACTCATCTCAAGGGCCAGGTACAGCAACAAACTCTACTCCAGTAGCAAGCTCTACTCCTAGCCTCACTTCAACAGGACCAACCCCCACTAATGTTCCCACTCTCATCCCAACACCGACGCCTGTGCCACCTAGCGGCACTTATAATGCGAATTTTAGCGATCCATCGGGATGGGAGTGGCCAAGAAATGGCAACTACTCTGAATGGGAACCTTCTAACGGCACACTGATCTACTCGAATAGTGGAAATACCACCAGTAGCAGAGCTTTGTCGCCGGCGGATATTCGGACGCCTAATTATGCAATTGAAGCACAAGTACAAGTCATTTTTTCAGATTGGGGAGGATGTTCCCAAGCAGGTGTGTTCTCCAGAGGCATGGGGTTTTACGACTATTCAGGCGGTGTAGTGAAATTTTGCGGCGATACTGGAGAGTACTTTGTTATAAGTGCGTGCCAGAGTGAGTGTAACAATATCGCATACAGCAGAGCAGATATTGAAGGTGTAAAGATCACTTTTCGTCTCGAAGTGCGAGGTACAGATCTCGCATTCTATATTGATGGAGGGAAATTGTTTGAAGGAAAGGCGAATACATCCAATAAGGCAACGCGAACTGGCATTTTTGCTCATGGTATAAAATCTATGCAAGTTTATTCATTTAAAGTAGGGGCATTATAGCTTTACAATACCTTGAATTGTTTCATAACCGGCCGCAGCCTGTTGAAAAAGCCCTCTATGGATGAGTATAGCTCACAATCGCCCTATCTTCTACGCTCAAATTTTGCGTTTCAAGTGTAAAATGATGAGATTACTTGGACTTTTTCAACAGGCTGGGCCGTTTTTTGAGACTTCCCTCAGCCATATGCAGCAGCCTCCAGCTTGTGCTCATTGACCTGTCTCAAAACTTATGTCATAATCAACGTCTCAAAACGAAAAAGGTTTGACGGAAGCGTGAGACAAACAGCAGAGGTTGTATGAAAATCGGATATGTCTGTGTCTCCAAACAGGAACAAAATGAGGCGTTTAAATTTTGCATTTACAGATTACCTTAAAAATACTTGTGACATGTGGGAATGCCTTGTCTCGATCTCGTATAATAAGTGTAGATCTCGTTTATATACACTTGATTTGATGGAAAGATGAAAGGTAGTTACATGGATTTTACACTCAATGAAGAGCAGATAGCCATACGTGATACGTGCAGGGAGTTTGCTGAACAAGAAATTAAACCGCTTGCGGAAGAAATGGATAAGACTGGCTCATTTCCTTATGCCTTGATCCGTACAATGGGTGATCTCGGCCTGTTAGGTCTCCCTTTCCCGGAAGAGTATGGCGGCGCTGGTGCCGATTTCCTCTCCTACTGTCTTGCTATCGAAGAGATCTCGCGCGGAGATGTCTCGGTTGGTATTACAATGGAGGCCCATACCTCCTTAGGCGCGACCCCGTTTCATCTCTTTGGCAATCAACAGCAGAAAGAACGTTTCCTGATACCTCTGGCAAGCGGCAAGCACTTATGGGCCTTTGGCCTCACCGAACCAGAGGCTGGCTCCGACTCAGGCGGGACACAGACACGCGCATTCCTCCAGGACGGACATTGGCACATTAATGGCTCGAAGGCCTTTATTACCAACGCTGGTACTGCTATGACCGCTGGCGTCACCATTACCGCCGTAACAGGCACGCGTTCCGATGGTCGCAAGGAGATTACCAATATCATCGTTCCCAACGATACTCCTGGTTACATCATCGGGCAACCTTACAAAAAGATGGGCTGGAAGGCTTCGGATACACGCCCGCTCGCGTTTGAAGATTGCATGGTGCCTGAGCAGAATATCCTGGGTCAGCGTGGTGATGGCTTCAAACAGTTTATGCAAATCCTTGAGGCAGGCCGCATCGCGATTGCTGCGGTTTCCGTTGGTCTGGCTCAGGCCTGCCTGGACGAGGCGTTGAGCTATGCAAAAGAACGCAAACAATTCGGAAAGCCCCTCAGCAAATTTCAGGCGACCCAATTTAAACTGGCCGACATGGCTACCGAGATCGAACTGGCACGCCTGATGTACTACAAAGCTGCCTGGCTGCTTATGCAGGATAAATCATATACCCGCGAAGCATCAATGGCGAAACTCTTTGCTTCTGAGACCGCCAAACGTGCTGCCGATCAAGCGATACAGATTCATGGCGGTTATGGCTTCATGGATGAATATCCCGTCTCGCGCTACTGGCGCAATGTCAAGGCCAACGAAATCGGAGAGGGCACAAGCGAAGTGCAACGCATGTTGATCGCTAAAACCCTCGGCTGCTAAAATCTTACGGCGAGGGTGCTCTGGTCGGCCAGTTGAATGCACTGAATGTAATGGATGCATCTGTCCCGAGGGCTGTACTGGTGGCTGCACTGCCTGAATTGGCAGTCCAGACGGCTGTATCTCCATTTACTGCTAGCAATGTTGTACTGGTCGGTATGGCACTGGCGCTGACCACGACGGGTTGCCTGGCTACAACGTCATACATACCAATTCCTTTGTCATTGCTCTGCCAGAGGATAAAGCGCGCACCTGCCTGTGGAGCTAGCACTGGACCTCTGCTATCCAGTGGCATCTGGACAGGCGTGTCATCTATGGCAGAAAATGTCTGCAACGTTCCAGGTAACTGCTCATCAAGCTGTGGTCCATAGACTGTCGGGTCTGTTCTAAGCATCGTGCCTGTGTTCTGCTGAATCGTGGCAGTTACAGTGGCATCAGGTGTATTGCTTGCGGTAGCATTCGGTGTTGCCTGGGATATGCTCGCAGGCGTCTTTACATTTAAAAGGAAGAGCGTGTCGTTCACAACCTGCGGACGGAATAGAGTATCATCCGTGCTGAACTGATAGGTATCAGTGGTTGTCTGGAGTATCCATCTGCCATGCAGAGGAGGTGCCGTTGGCGTGGTCTTTTGTGCCCAGATGGTGCTGTGTAGCACGTTATCTGCGGTCATCCATTCTTCTGACCAGTAGATACTTGTGTCGCTACTATTGGCGGTGGGTGATGTGAGAATGTGACCATCATTGACAGTGGCAAGCTCTATCGCGCTCGGACTTTTCTCCGCATTTAGCTCATAACGTGTGAGGTGTGCTGTCCCCTTTTCATCGATTGTAGCCGCTAATAACGTGTCTTTTGTAAGCCAGGTTCCCGGAACAGGCGTATTTACCCAGGCAGGCGCTGCAGCCGCATCAAATGTGCCTTTGTTCAAAGTTATTGGTGTAGACGTAGTGAGCACCGTTGCTGGATCTGTTCCCAGATACGTTGCATGTAAGCTCCAGGTACGTACCCGGTGACTGCTTCCACTATGGCTGTGCGCATTTTTACTGACCACTGTTTTGGGAAGATCGAATTGAAGCCATATCAACCAGTCTTCAGAGGAACTCAAGACGATCATTGGACTTGTACTCTCTTTAGAGAGGAGTGGGGTGCTTATTTTTGTCCCGTTATCTAATGCTGAGAGCGTCCAATCGCTGTTGGTATCGTTATACGCTGTGTAATAAATATTCTGGCGATTTGCTATTGCACTTACAATGTGTGGATAGGTTGTTGCCGTCGTATAATTTGTCAGCGCAAGTGGAGAAAGCGGAGTGATACTCGTCGTGATTGGGCTCGTTCCTTGTACACCACGGCTTGCCAGGATCACCAGAGAAGTCAATCCTCCCAGCATGATGACCATCAGGAAAGCTGCCGCCAACCCGACCACTGCAAAGTGGTTCATCTGGAAAGGACGGCGAGCGTTCGGGCGTTTGCGTGGTGCTTGAATAGGCGACAGTGGACCTGTGATTGCGGTTGAAAATGCGGCGATATTGTCCGTATGCGCAACTTCCCGGGCGTGCTCATGAAGATAAGGGGCCTGAAAGTCTGGTATGGGTGTGGATTGCGCAGAAGGAGGCGTGGTCTGAATAAAGCGAATATGCTCAATTGCGAGCGCCTTCATAAGTTTCGTATGCGCATCAGCAGGTGGTTCGATTGCTGGCAATGCACGCATTCGTTCGCCAACAAGATTACTTTGAACAAGTAATGCTCTGCAAGCTGCACAATTGCTTAGATGTACCTCTAGTGCAGTTGTATCCATCTGCCCATTTTTTAGTTCACGATATGCGGCAAGCATCGTCCGCGCCTGACTACAGTTCAATCTTCACCGACCTCTTTTTGGTACAATCCGATAAACCGTTCCCGTGCTCTCATTAAGCGCATTTTTACGGCTGATGCGCTAATGCTGAGCACTTCTGCTATCTCTGCACAAGAAAGTCCATCATTCTCATAGAGCCATAAACATACTGCATACTTTGGCGGCAGTTGTTTGAATACGCGCTCTACAATCTCACGGTCGGCTACCCTGCTCTCGAAACGCCCGCCATCATATCCTCCTCGCTCGTACATTGCGCTGACCGAGCTTGTACGCACCTCATAGCCACCGTTTTCTTCGCCGCTGTTATTAAAGCCGTCTGCTGTGCCTCCTGAGTCTGATATAACCCCGGCGCCGATGCCTCGGTCTTCGTTAAACAACGAGAGTGGTAGCCACGAGATCAATCGTCGTCGACGAAGGGTGTCTGTGGTGGTATTGGCTGCTATACGATAGAGCCAGGCCGACAGCGCCCCCGGTTGTACGACGGTACCTCCCAATAATGCTCTGTATGCTTTTACGAATACATCTTGTGCAAGATCATAGGCCTGTTCACGGTTGCCAATGAGGTGGTAGATGAAGTTCGTGATCGGGACCTGGAAGCGCTGAAATATTGCTTCAAAGTCCGCTACATTGACTTTTTCTGCCTGCTGTACTTGCTCTGGTTGTGCAGCTACCGGAGGTGTTGAGGGGAAGGATGTTCCTTCCCCTTCCTCGTGCGCTGTGACTTCACAACCATCCTCATCCGCTGGCAATGAACCATGGGAACGGCCCGCGTGCTCGTCATCTGGTGACGCACGCAAACTACTATTCGTATTGTAGAAACGGATAGAGGTATCCATCGGTTACATCAACCTTATAGAAAACCAGAGTTTAACATCATATCTATGAAACAATCTCTTTAAGCTAGCATAGCACATATGTCTATGAAATGCTGTGAGTTAGTAGACAGAGGCAGGGAGATCCGGCAAACCACTCCCTGTTACATATACGACTACTGTTTCATCAGGTTTCAAAAACTGGGATGTTAGCAGGCTATGATAGGCTGCTATGGAAGCCGCGGCTTCCAGTGAGGGAAGTAATCCTTCTCGTTGTGCTGCGTAATGGATCATGTGGATCATCTGCTTATCACTGACACTGAGTGCTGTTCCCCCACTTTCACGCACCGCTTGCAGGATAAGTCGGTCTGCGATGGCAGCCGGTACACGCAATCCGGCGGCCTGTGTATGAGCTTCCTGCACTGACCATGCTTCTGCTTCGTCTTTTCCTTGCTGGAATGCGCGCACAAGTGGAGCGCATCCTTCAGCCTGGACGATAATCATTTTAGGCAGATGGTTGTCTTCCAGCCAGCCCAACTCGCGTAGTTCCGCAAAGGCTTTCCACATGCCTACGACGCCAGTTCCACCGCCTGCTGGATAGACAATGGCATCTGGGAGCCGCCAGCCAAGCTGTTCGGCCAGTTCCAGACCCATTGTTTTTTTTCCTTCGGCACGATAGGGTTCACGCAAAGTAGCAACGTTAAACCATCCTCGCTCTTGCGCGACTTCTGCTGCCATGCGACCCGCATCGCTGATCAGTCCTGGAATGAGTTTGACTTCTGCCCCATAAAGACGTGCCTGTTCGATACAGGATCTGGGAGCATCTTCTGGTGCAATGATATAAGCGGGCAAACCCGCACGTGCTGCATAGGCCGCCAATGCTGCTCCGGCGTTGCCAGCCGTGGGAGTAACCAGGCCACGCACTCCCAACTCGACTGCGCGTGATACTGCGGCGGCCATGCCTCGTGCTTTGAAACTTCCTGTTGGATTTTGCCCCTCGTCTTTTACTAACAGGCGAACTTCGGATTCCATTCCTCTGGGAGCCAGGCGTGAGGCTGCAAATAATGGTGTCATGCCTTCACCCAGCGTCAGGACGTGTTTCTGCTCTTGCACAGGTAGCAGTTCGTGGTAGCGCCACATTGTGGCTTCACGTCGCGCAATCTCTTCTCGCAGCATATCATGGGCCAGCCCAGCAAGATCGTATTGTGTTAGGAGCGGCCTGGAGCAGCAAGGGCTGATTGTTTGCAACTGGTTGGCATCGTAATGACGGTTGCAGACACTACAGGTCAGGTGAGTGATGTAGCTATAGCGGTTGCTCATGCCATATAGTATAACATAGAGTGGCCTGTAGTGCACGATCCCAGGATTATTATCCATACTAATGGATACCCGTAGTGGCAGGCCTTGCGTCTGCCGGGTGGTGCGCAATACACTCAACCCGTCCATAATGCCCTTCGGTCCACGCACCCGGCAGACGCAAGGCCTGCCACTACGGGATTGCCCTCTGTCCACGCACCCGGCAGACGCAAGGCCTGCCACTACGGGAATATGTTCATGCTTGCCATTGACCACGGTTTCTGCTAGTATGTCATTCATGATAACCCAACAGATTCAAGCACAAAGCTGGGGCATCGTCGGGCACGAGCACTCTATCGATATATTGCGCCGCACCATTGCTGCGCAACAGGTGCGCCATGCTTATCTTTTTACTGGCCCGCCTCATATTGGGAAAGCACTGCTTGCTCTCCGTTTCGCTCAGACCCTGCTCTGCACGGGTGGACCTGATCCGCGTGTCTCTCCTACTGATCCATGCAACACCTGTCTCTCGTGTCGCAAAGTTCTGCATAGCAATCACCCAGACGTGCATGTGATTGTGAAGGCATCCGACAAACAGTTTATTCTTATTGAGCAGATACGTGCGCTGCAAAGCGACTCTGCCCGCCGCACTCTGGAGGGGCGGCGCAATATATTTATCATACAAAATGCGCACGAGATGAATCTGCAAGCGGCCAACTGTCTTTTGAAGACGCTGGAAGAACCTGAACCAGATGTTGTGCTCCTACTGACGGTTCCCGATGCTGGTATGCTCCTGCCAACCATCCTTTCGCGTGTGCAACAGATCCCTATGCAATTGCTGACTACTACGCAAATCAGAACGTCGTTGGAACAAAACTGGGAAGTCGATTCTCAGGAGTCCGAATTGATTGCTGCACTGGCTGCCGGTCGCATGGGCTGGGCCATCCAGGCTGTAGAAGATGACGAAATGCTGGATGAGCGCAAATCTCAATTAGAGCTGCTCGCAAAAATCCCTTCAACTAGCAAAATCCAGCGCTTTGACCTTGTACAGCGCCTGAGTGGGGATGCTGAAAAAGTTGATTCCTTGCTGGAATTATGGTTACTCTGGTGGCGCGATATCGTTCTAGCTGCAAATAATTGTCTGGATCTGACCGTAAACGTGGATATGCGTGACCTGCTGAAGACCCAGGCGGCGAAAGTTGGCTCTGCCGGAGCCGAACGCATGGTACGCGCTATCTTGCAAACCAGGGAAGCTATCGAGCAAAATGTAAATACACGTGTTGCTCTCGAAGTATTGATGCTCGACATTCCCAAAATCTAGTGTTTCACTGCCTTGTGGTATCATTGTTGATATAAGTGCCAGCTTTCGTTTCTTGTTCTCAGGTGCCACTGTACGCGGATATCCACTTCAAAGAGGAGTGCTCAATGCGAAGCGATTTCCATCACCTGCTTGTCCGGCAGGAAGAAGGGGTTGCGACCCTGACTATGAATCGTCCCGAAGTTCTGAATGCCTTCAATGATTTGATGTTACAAGAATTGACTGAGGCCGTCGAGGCTGCTGCGCAGGACGAGACCATTCGTTGCGTTGTCCTCACAGGAGCAGGAAGGGCGTTTGGTTCTGGTCTGGATCTCTCTACCTTTGCCACTATACGCACGGATAATGAGCCGGTTCAGATTAGTGAACATCTTTCCCGGTATCATCGTCTTGTACTTCTTCTGCAAGAGATGTCCAAACCTGTTATTGCCGCTGTCCGTGGTGTCGCTGCTGGTATTTCTTGCAACATTGCCCTGGCCTGTGATCTACGTATTGCTGCCGATAATGCACGCTTTGTGGAGGCTTTCGCCAGAATTGGCCTTGTTCCCGATGGAGGTGGTGGCTACTTCCTGCCTCGTCTCATTGGCCTGGGGAAAGCGCTAGAGATGTCGCTGCTTGCCGATGAGGTTAGCGGATCTGAGGCCGAACGCATCGGCCTGGTGAATAAATGCGTTCCTGTTGAGGAGTTTGATGCCTTCACGACTGCTCTGGCGCGACGCCTGGCTCAGGGTCCAACACATACCTATGGTCTAATCAAAGAACTCATGTATCGCTCCCTTGATAGTGACCTGCAAACCTCCCTCCATCTAGAAGGCAAACTACAAGATATTGCCATCAATACGGCTGATCATCGCGAAGGCGTCAGCGCCTTCCTTGAGAAGCGCCCTGCCAATTACAGCGGCCACTAAAACTTTCCGCCTGATCAAGTTCTCGTAGGAGTCGATTTCACTCTCCTACGAGCGCTTTTTCAATTATCTGGTATTTATGGGCTAGGAATGTTGCATGCGGTAAATAAAAAACCCCTGGAACGTAGTATAGTTGAAACGTGGGATTACCATTATTTTCTGTTGCTTCACTGCTCGTATGTCCTTGACGTAGTCTCGTAATGGAGGAAATTTATGGCCAGTCGTTCAAAATCTTCCTATGATCCTTTTGCATTACCTCTCCCAAGGAAGCGCTGGACGCCTCTGAAAATACTTCTGCTTGTTCTGATTGTGGCAGTTATAGTCGTGCTTGCTATTGCCGCCTGGACGCTGCTGGTTCCCATAATACTGCACACAAACTCTGCTCCTATGCCTTTCAATAATCCTGTGCCCGCTCAGCAACCAGTACACCACTGGTAGTAATAAACATTCTTCTTGCTCAGGGCGATTCAAACGTCCCCGTAGTGGCAGGCCTTGCGTCTGCCGAGTGGGTGGCCCAATGGCCCGCGAGGCACTCTGTCCACCCACTCGGCAGACGCAAGGCCTGCCACTACGGTCATGGGGCGACTTTTCAATCGCTCTGGCCTTGCTGGAAACTGCTGGCTTCACCTTGCCAGAAATGATACACTAATCGTGAGCCATGGCTAGATATTCTCATAGCCTTTACAAAACCTTTGCCGATTGCAGTGTAGCTCGCATAATTTCTCATGCGATCCCAGGAAGAATAGCGTGATATGGCACGGATTGATAACTTACCGTATAGCAACATCCAGATGCAGGGCGCGCAACGCCGTGAATGGCTGCGTCAACATTCTCCTCAACACCTGCAACAATGTACGCACTTAGTTTCCCACGCTCTGCAACAGCGTCAGCCTGGCACTTCACAAAGCACGCTTGTTTTAGGGGCAGGAGCCTGTACCGAAGTTCCACTCGCAGAACTCAGTCGTGTCTCCGACGAAGTTATCCTGGCCGATCTTGATCTTGCCGCTATGCAAGTAGGGCGTGACGAGCTGAGTTCTCCTGTATTACGTAAGCGTGTACGCCTGCTAAAGACAGATATCAGTGCCGGAGTTAGCAACAATCTTGCTCGCCTGATTGCACGCCAGGACTGGCAGAAAATTGTTGCAGAAGGTGCACACGCAGTTTTTGATGCTGCTGCTCTTTGCCTGGAGCAATGTCCAGTACCAGATCCACCAGCGATCCAGGAACTGCCAGCAGGCGAATTCGGTATTGTTATCAGCTCAATGGTCCTGACGCAATTATTCAGCTATCCCATCCTTGATCTGCTCGACTACGTGCAGCGCATTGCTCCCACATTCCTCAATGAGCAAGAGCGGCATCGCCACTACCAGGATGCCGCGCAAAACTTTCGCATCCGTATCATCAACGCTCACCTGCATCTGTTACGCGATCTGCTAGATACAGGCGGTGTTGCAGTCCTACTCAGCGATATCCGTGGCTTTGTCTTCAACGTGCATGGCACTGACCACGATGCGACCCACCGTCGTGCTATGCCTCTCGTTCCACGCGCCTTCCCTGACTTTGTACGTGACACCTTTACTATTCTCGAAGAATCCGAGTGGGAATGGCTGACAGATCTGCCATCGAAAGATCGCCCTGGTCGTGGTTATGAGGTCGCTGGCTATATATTGCAGCCAGCCAGACATAAAAGGATATCTGATGTTTGAACAGGAACAGGATATGCACAGGGAAGTTCGTAAAAACTTTGAAGAGAAGGTCTCCTATCTTGCTCGCGCTATCAACGGTATGACTGTTGATGATCAGGGCGATTTTCTGTCTGTTGATTGCGGCCTGCCCAGCGATACATTTAATGTCATTGTAGTCAGGGATTTATCCATGCCAGCCCGGATATTGGCAAGCATTGATCGTTTTACATCAAAGGGATTTCCAATGGCTGTATGGTATTGGGAGAGTGATGTTGATGAAGCTGGTATGTCGGAACTCCTTCAGCATGGATTGGTACATACCGAAACCCATACTGCCATGTATGCAGATCTTCTTAAGATACAGCTGGTTCCTCTTCATGTCGAGGGATTAGAAATCAAGCAGATTGAAGGCGGGTTTCAGGGCTGTCGGTGATGTTCATACGTTTGAAAATCGCGTGCTGGTGTCTTCTCAACAGGAGAAACATGATTCTTAAAGTGGGATGAATACCTGTTGCTTTTGTGTATGGAAACATATACCTTGCAAAGTTGGAAGAGTCAAGCTAATTTTGCTGAACAAACAGACAGGCATTTACTTTTCGTTCGGCTTGAAGTATACTTGAACAAATGAAATAGTCCAGATCGTCGCGAGGGACGAGTACATGCTGATATGAGACGCCAGCGAGTCGGTGACGGTGCGAGTCCGATAACTCAGATCTCATGGAATGCCCCCCTCTGATCCGTAATATCGTATGTCCAACGGATCACGATGCGGGAAGAACGCTACATAATTCCTTAAGCATTGTAGCCAGTAATCCCTGCCGGTAGCCCTCCGTTACCTGGGGGCAAGGCATCGAACGTGTATCATCAAATCGTTCCGTGTCTGCAAAGTGGGAATCCTGCGCATTTTGTGCGTCAGCTTCCAATTCAGGTGGTACCACGGGCTAAAAAGAAATTTCGGCCCGCCCTGAGCGTAATTGCTCAAGGCGGGCTTTTTGTTTGGGCTCAAGCCTATTATGCAAAGCCTCTCCTTGCAGCAATAACTACACAATAAGAAATAATAGATTAACAAGCGGGCAATATTCTGCAAAGGAGTGGCGCAACATGACAACAAACAATACCCGTTTCCTTTCTTCGTTCGAGATAGTGGAACGCTACCTCGCGTTCTTTCGTTCACACGACCATACCGAACTACCTGGGAATCCTCTTGTGGTCCCAGGCAATAGTACATCCTTTGTTATCGCAGGTATGCAACCGCTCTTACTCTACCTGCGCGGCTTGCTAAAACCGCCATCCCCACGCCTGACGGCTCTGCAACGCTGTTTGCGTACCGACGATGCCGATGCAGTGGGCACAAATATTAGAAAAAATACGTCCTTTCATATGTTGGGTAACTGGTCGATAGGCGATTACGGCAAGCGTGAGGCCATTGAAATGGCGCTCGATCTGCTCCTGAACGTTTTCAACCTGGACCAATCGAAACTGTGGGTTACGGTCTTTGCGGGAGACCCTGAACTGGGCCTGCCTGCCGACGAAGTGGCTGTCCAGGAATGGCTGCGAATGGGGATACCTCGTGAACGTATCGTGCCTCTGAGTTCAGATGATAATCTCTGGACGATGGGCGGCCCCGGCCCTTGTGGTCCCTGCAGCGAAATATACGTGGATCTGGGTCTCAACCTGGATCCTCATCCATCCGAGTGCCGACCTGGTGACTCCTGTGAGCGTTTTCTTGAGATCTGGAACCTTGTCTTTATGGAGTATGAGCGCCCAACCTCGGGTCCACTTGTTCCCTTGCCACAGCGCAATATTGATACTGGTATGGGCCTGGAGCGCATGGCGCTAGTGCTGCAAAATGCGGAATCCGTCTTCTCGATTGATCTTTTTCTGCCTGCGCTTGCTCGTCTGTCTGAATTTGCGTCATCAGGGGTTGCAGGTGACGACTCTATGGAGATACGAGCGCGCCGGGTGATTGTGGATCATATGCGAGCGGTGTTACTGGCTGGGCTGGCGGGCGTGATGCCAGGACGTGATGGGAGTAGCTCGGTTGTACGTCGCCTGGTCCGTCGTGCGTCTCGTCAAGGTCGCATCCTGGGTATCAATAAACCTTTTCTGAGCGAACTCCTTACGCCACTTGCGCAAGGCCACGGCTCTCTTCTGACTGCTGAGGAACACGAGCACATACCCGCTCTCACACGTGTGATCAGCGACGAGGAAAAGCTGTTTGAGCGTGTCCTGACTACAGGCCTACGCTACCTGTCTCAGCTTGAACCCGACGAACACGGCGTTATACCCGGCGAACTCCTTTTCAAATTACACGCTGAAAAAGGTTTCCCCACGGATCTTGCGACCGAGGTTCTGGCTGAACGAAGTTTACAGGTAGATTGGCCTGGCTACGAGTACGCTGAAGAAAAGCATCGTAAAGTCAGTCGCCTCAGCGCGGAAAAACATTTTCATAAGTCGTCATAATAATCCTACAGAGCTGCCGTTGCCTCAACACAGCGGCGGCTCTTCTCTGCCAACTCTTTATTGTGAATTGGCTATTGGTAGCTCTGCAACTTCCGCCAGAGTGTGATCAAGCAATTCCGCAGCCTCGTCGATATCAGCGGCAGTCAGGATTAATGGTGGGATCATACGTAATGTCTTTGCACTAAGGTTATTGAGCAGCAGACCATGTTCCAGCGCTTTCTGTACAATGACAGGAGCCAGGTCGTGCTCGACGTTCACCGCCCGCATCAGACCAAGGCCGCGTGGCGAATCGATAAATGAATACTTTTCAGTCAACGCTGTTAGTTTGCTACCCCAGTAGTCACCCATCTTCGCTGCATTCTCCAACAAGTTTTGCTCAATAATTGTGCTCACGGTTGCAACACCGGCTGCACAGGCAATCGGGTTACCACCAAAAGTTGTGCCATGATCGCCAGGAACAAACAGATCTGTACGTGGTCCGGTGAGCATGGCTCCAATCGGCACGCCACCTGCCAGTCCCTTGGCCATCGTGATGATATCTGGACGTGCACCAAAATGCTCCCAGCTAAAGAACTTGCCCGTACGTCCCATGCCAGCCTGTACCTCGTCGCAGATCAGCACCAGGTTCTGTTCGTCGCACCACTTGCGCAACCCTTGCATAAATTCCTCGCTGGCGGGCCAGATACCACCTTCACCCTGTACCCCCTCAACCAGAATAGCAATCGTCTTAGCACTGGCCGCCTCTTTTACGGCATCCAGATCGTTAAATGGCACCTGCTTGAAACCATCGGGAAGCGGTGCCCATGTCGCCTGATATGACGCCTGCCCGGTTGCTGCTGTTGTTGCCAGTGTGCGTCCATGGAAGCTATTCTGCATGCTGATGATCTCAAATGCTCCGTTGCGATGCAATCTTCCATACTTACGCGCCAGCTTAAACGCACCTTCGTTTGCTTCGGCTCCACTATTTGAGAAAAATGAGCGCATGCCACCACTACGCCGGGCGAGCAATTCGGCCAGTTCTATCTGGCGTGTATTGTAATATAGGTTAGAAACGTGCACTAACTGCGTAACCTGGTGCTGTACCGCCTCCACAATCGCCGGATGACAATGTCCCAGTACGTTGACTGCGATGCCAGCTACAAAATCAAGGTACACCTTCCCGTCGCTATCCCATACGCGTGTTCCTTCGCCGCGTACAAGTGTCACTGGATAACGCTTGAATGTTCCCTGGTAGTACTGCTGCTCAAGCGCAACCCAATCACGTTTGTTTAAGCCCGTTGTTGCCATAATCTTTCTCCTTTGTACGGGTACGATGTACCACTCTTTTTTTACGCCAGCCAGTATGGAAATATATTAGCTCGTACTAGCGCGTATATAACGTATTTTCGTCGATATAACCATGCGTCAGGTCGCAACCCCATGCTGTGGCCTGACCCTCGCCAAGATGCAGATCTATAGTAATGGTGACCTCGCTGCCTGCCATCGCCGCGCGTGCCTGCTCCTGCTCGTACTCCGTGCCTATTCCCTGCCTGGTCACCTGTACATCTCCAATAAAAATATCATATCTGTCTGCCTGTAATGCACAGCCGCTTGCGCCCAGCGCTGCAACGATGCGTCCCCAGTTGGGATCACCTCCGGCCAGTGCACATTGCCATATGGGAGAGAGTGTGATCGCGCGTGCCGCCTTGACTGCATCGGCCTTATTCAGTGCGCCGCGCACCGGCACTGTCATCAATTTCGTCGCGCCCTCGCCGTCGCGTGCCATCTCGATTGCCAGGTATTCCATGACGTGACGCAGCGCCTTGCGAAACGTCTCCGCTTCTGGATGCAGGGCATTAAGCGGCGTGTTGCCAGCCAGCCCATTGGCAAAGAGGAGGCAGGTGTCATTAGTAGACATATCACCATCAACCGAGATCATATTGAAGGTATCAGCAACGGCTGCTCGTAGCTCATTCTGCATCCACTCGTGCTCAAGGGCCGCATCAGTGGTCAGGTAACAAAGCATTGTTGCCATGTTCGGATAGATCATCCCCGCTCCTTTGGTGCAACCACCCAGACGTACCGTACGCCCTTCCATCTCAAACTCCAGTGCGATCCGTTTAGGATGTGTATCCGTTGTCATAATTGCTTCTGAGAAGGCATTGCCCTGTTCTCTGCTCAATTCGATCTGCTTCACGCCTGCCGCGATCTTCTCAATTGGCAATTGTCGACCGATGATGCCTGTCGATGAACAGAGTACCAGTTCGTTCTCCAGATGCAGGTGCGTGGCAACAAACTCGGTCATGCGGTACGCATTGAGCAAGCCCAGATCGCCTGTAGCGCAATTTGCGTTCCCGCTATTGACGATAATTGCCTGCGTCCTGCCATCCTTCAGCCGTTCCTGGCAGAGCAGGACAGGTGCAGCAGCAGTGCCGCTGGTGGTGAAGGTGCCAGCCGTGACACAAGGGACGTCCGAGGCTAAAATAGCCAGGTCTTTGCTAGAAGCATCTGATTTGATACCACACGCCACCGTTCCCGCACGAAAGCCCTGAGGAGCCGTCACGCAGTTATCAACCTCACGAAATAATTCAGTCACCAAAACTCCTCCTGACGAATGGCCTCATTGTGTGTCGAGCCGGACTTTTCGGGTGTGGTGTGTGGGGACATCATAACCTCCAAAGGGGCAGATCTGCGAGGATATTCCCTCGCAGATCTCCTGGCACCTCAAGCGTTTGTTTCATGGTTGTGCGGAGGTTGTAGTTGCGTGGGCAGAGAATAACTTCCGCCGGGCATCGGCAAGCTTTTCTGTCCACTCTTTTGTGCCGAGTCGCCGTTTGGCATCCCCGCGAGAATTGAGGGTGAGTCATACTGCTCATCGTTGATCTGCTGATTGAAGAGCGATTCGAAGAGCGGTCCCTCCAACGTTTCTTCTTTAATCAGGCGCTCACTGATCATGATCAGGCGCGTCTTATTTTGCTGCAAGATGTTGTAGGCCTTATCAAAGGCTTCCTGGATGATGCTGCGTATCTCCTCATCAATCTCACGTGCGGTCTGCTCACTATAATTACGTTGCTCACCGAAATCACGGCCCAGGAAGACCAGTTCATCTTTGTGACCCAGCGCCATTGGGCCGATCCGACCACTCATGCCGTACTCTGTGACCATCGAGCGTGCAATCTTGGTGACACGTTCGATATCATTCGATGCTCCTGTGGTGACTTCGCCAAAAGTGATCAACTCAGCGACATGTCCACCTAGCGCGTATGCCAGCATATCCTCAAATTGCGGCTTGCTCCACAGGTAACGGTCCTCGGTCGGTAAGAGCATGGTGAAGCCGCCTGCCTGTCCGCGCGCCACAATCGAGACTTTGTGCACTGGATCGGTATTGGGCAACATACGTGCGACCAGGGCATGACCGACTTCATGGTAGGCTGTAATTGCCTTCTCACGTTCGCTGATAATACGACTCTTGCGTGCCGGGCCTGCAACGACACGATCAATCGCCTCTTCGAGTTCGCTCATGCCCACCTTGCGTTTGTTACGCCGTGCAGCCAGAATAGCAGCCTCATTGAGTAAATTGGAGAGATCGGCACCGGAGAACCCTGGTGTCTGTCTCGCCAGTGTCTCCAGTGAGATACTTGCTTCCAGTGGCTTACCTTTGGCGTGTACCTGCAAGATCGCATTGCGTCCTCGGATATCGGGACGATCAAGCACTATCTGGCGGTCAAAGCGACCTGGACGCAGCAATGCTGGATCAAGAACATCGGGCCGGTTGGTAGCTGCGACTACAATGACATTGGTATTGGTATCGAAACCATCCATCTCTACCAGTATCTGGTTGAGTGTTTGCTCGCGCTCGTCGTGCGAACCACCTAATCCTGCGCCGCGCTGGCGACCAACTGCATCGATTTCATCCACGAAAACGATGCAGGGACTGTTCCGTTTCGCCTGGTCAAACAGATCGCGTACACGACTTGCGCCCACGCCTACGAACATCTCTACGAACTCCGAGCCGCTGATGCTAAAGAAAGGTACCCCGGCTTCACCGGCTACAGCACGTGAGATAAGCGTCTTACCTGTCCCAGGCGGTCCAACCAGCAGAAGTCCTTTCGGGATACGGGCACCAAGGGCCACAAACTTTTCAGGGTACTTCAGAAACTCGACAATCTCTTGCAACTCTTGTTTGGCCTCGTCGACTCCTGCCACATCGGCAAACGTGACTGTTGGCTTGTTTCCCATAAACATGCGCGCCCGGCTCTTTCCAAACGACATTGCCTGGTTGTTTGAACCCTGTGCCTGGCGAAACATGAAGAGCAGGAGTACACCAAAAAGAATAAGAGGGATAAAGCCGCCCAGGGCACCGAGCCAACCCCACAGGGCATTGGGAGTGTCGTATTGGAGTACCAGCAATCTGCTATTTGAGTAGTCGATTCCGTTGTCCTTCAGTACCTGCGTGGCATCAAAATTTGCGTTGATGGTAGCGGATTCCCTGACCGCATCAGTGCTTTTACCCCTGGTTAGCGTGGCCGTATCGCTGCTAACATCTAACGTGTCCTGCTGACCTTTGGCCATATCTGTCTTGATATCGCTTAAAATGGTAGACACGTTCACTGGCTTAACATCTGATTGAGGATGGAAAATGAGCACAGCGACCAGGACAACGGCCAGCGTGATCAGGAGCCAGAGAAGGCTCGTTCTGAGCCATTTCCCATTGGTTGACATTGGGGCCCCTCTCTTACTAAGATATACGCAGACTACACATTGCCTGTTGCATCAACAATGCAGAAATGTGCTGCCTATTATTCAATATATGATTCTTGTGCACCCTATTATAGCACACCTGTCGATTCCTCTCCAGACTGACAAGTTCCCGTAGCGGCATGCCTTGCGTGTGCCGAGTCGGTGGGCAAAGTGCCGAGTCGGTGAGCAGAGTGCCGAGTCGGTGAGCAGAGTGCCGGGTGGGCGGCAGAGTGCACGACGGGCCACCCGGCACACGCAAGGCATGCCGCTACGGGTCCACGCGACGGCAATTTCAATAGCCCTATAATAGCTGTCAGGTGATGGTGATAAATGCAGGCAAGCGCTTTGCCGAAGGTGGATTGGATAGGATGTTATACGACAACGTACAGCTATACTGGCAAGGCCAGTACCAATCCCCACACCTCCAGTGCACCCGCTGCAAACAAGGGCGCAGTGCATGCTTCTAACGTTGCACCCGTAGTACACACATCGTCAATGATAAGAACCCTACGTTTATGAAGCGCGCCTCTTGCGAATGCGGGATTACAAACAAAGGCTCCCGTGACGTTTTGCTGACGTTCCTGCGCCGCCAATCCTACCTGGGCAGGCGTTGCACGCTGCCGTATCAAGATATCCTCACGTATGGGAATTGCTATCTGTAGTGCGCATTGACGGGCTAGCAGAACTGCCTGATTATAGCCACGTTGTTGCAGCCTCTCGCTATGCAATGGCACCGGAATAATAACGTCTATCTGTAGCCCGTAGGCAACATATGCCTTCGCCAGTAAGTTACCTAATGGCTCGGCAAGTTGTGTTTTTCCATCGTACTTCAGAGCATGAATACATGTGCGTAAAGGTTCTTCATAAGTCCCTACTGCACGCAATCCATTCATATTAAGAGGATGATACCGACACTTTCGGCATATACCATCAAGTGTTAGCCGACTGCTACAATGAGCGCAGAATGGAGGTGTCAACGGCTGGATATTTGCCTGGCATGTTGGGCAAAGTACGTATCCACTACATTTACATGCCACACATTGTTGCGGGAAAAGAAGATCAAGAAGCTTTTGCAGGTGGTACTGAAGTTTCTGCATGCTATTGTTCCTATTGACTTTTTCGGTTTTCATCAATATACTGCACCTCAGCGGGAGGAGTCAGGGCTACTGTTCTTTTCCGCCTCCCTTGAGGGGATTGAAACTAATCTATAAATATAATGTAAATGTGGCGCGTATGTGACATTGACCAACGTGCCTTTCTGTACAGATCCATGTGTCTCTCCGCTCACGCTGAAAGTATACACGTGCCTTGATGATCCTCCTTCGACAGGAAGCAGTGCGATACCATACCATGGTCGCGTTCCACGACCTGCAAATCCTGGTCGTGCCACATGTGTCCTGGTCATTGCTCGCGTGTCCACGATGCAGGCCATCATTTTGCACAGTCTACCCCGGTCGTAACGCTCTATAAGCAGATCGCGCCACCCCCAATGCGCAAGCAGTGCAGGATAGGGGAGCATAATCAATCCCAGCAGCAAGAGCGCAATCGAGCCAACTGGATTTCCGGCTGCACTTACTCCCGGCAAGATATAAGGATGTCCCGCATACTCTAATGCATATGCAAAATGCAATCGCTGTGAATACATAAGCGTTACTGTAGCGTTGATCGGCACATGCTGTGCAACGATAGCAGGAACTGCAAGCGCTACTGTGCTGGGAAAACCTGCAGTTCTCCGAAGGTGAATGGTAAGTTGAGGTGCACTGGTTGTTGTACCAGTGCTGCGACTGATTACGGTCCCTGGAACCAGTAAAGGCGCTGATGAACTGTCCTCTATTCCTGCAACCAGTGTAATTAGTCCAGGTAGTATCATAAGCAGCGCAAAAATAGTAAGCGGACAACCAAGTAATAGCGCATTCAGTGGCTTGATGCCGGGTCGCCAACTCCACCAGGAGATAGGGCCAACATCAGCAGGAACGTCTCTGAATTCCCGCCTGATCGTGTTATCCAACATACATCCCTTGCTCTCCTGGTTACTCATAATTACAGGTTAAACATCCCCTGTTGCTGTTTGTATGCCTGCCGCCCGGTCTACAGTTCTTCCGCTGCCTTCCGCAGAGTCGGGAATAAGATCACGTCGCGAATCGATTCCTGGTCGGCCATGATCATCGCGAAGCGGTCGATGCCGATGCCGACGCCGCTGGTAGGTGGCATGCCGATCTCCATTGCTTCCAGGAAGTCTTCGTCGAGTACCTGTGCTTCCTCGTCGCCTTGAGACCGCTGGCGCAACTGATCCTCAAAGCGTGCTCGCTGGTCGATTGGATCATTAAGCTCAGTGAAGGCATTTCCGCACTCCAATCCACCAATAAATGGCTGGAAACGCTCGACCAGTCCCGGAATCTCTCTGTGCTTCTTTGCTAATGGCGAGACATCGAGCGGATAGTCGGTCAGGAAGAGTGCCTGTTTTAGTTCTGGAATGTCTTTGCGGAATATAAAGCCCTTCAGATCGTCGATCAGCCGTCCACGTCCCAGCTTTGAATCAGCCTCGTAGCCCCGCGCTCGCATCTCTGCTGCCAGGCTCTCCTTATCGGGATAGCGATTGACATCGATCCCGGTATACTTGGAGATTGCGTCCAGCAAGGGTATGCGTGGCCAGGGTGGAGTGAGATCAATCTCTGTACCCTGGTAGGTAATACGCGTGGAACCCTTTACTTGCTGAGCGACATACGCAATCATCTCTTCAACCATCTTCATAGTATCGTTATAGTCTGCGTAGGCTTGATAAAATTCCAGCATCGTAAATTCAGGATTATGGCTGCGATCAATACCCTCATTACGGAAATTGCGCCCGATTTCATAAACTCGCTCAAAACCGCCTACGATTAAACGCTTATGATACAGTTCTACAGCAATACGCAGATATAGGTCACGGTCAAGAGCATTATGATGAGTGATAAAGGGACGTGCCGTCGCTCCTCCATAGAGCGGCTGCAAGATAGGTGTCTCGACCTCATAAAAGCCATGTTCATCCAGGTAATGACGTATAGCAGTAATGGTGCGACTGCGGATGATGAAGACCTGCTTGACCTCATCACCATTAGCGATCAGATCCAGGTAGCGCTTGCGCTGGCGGATCTCTTTATCTTCCAGTCCATGGTACTTCTCCGGCAGTGGTCGTAGTCCTTTGGCCAGGATGCGATAATGTCTGACATGTAGGGTACGTTCTCCCGTGCGCGTTACGAACAGGAAGCCGCTCACCTGGACAAAATCGCCCAGATCGAGCAACTTGATAGCGCGATAAGCATCCTCGCCGAGATCATTAATGCGGAAGTAGACCTGGATGCTTCCTGTGCCATCCTCTATTTTCGCAAAAGCGGCCTTCCCCATCTCCCGCAGCAGGCGGATGCGTCCTACCAGTGTATAACTTCCTTCGGGCCCTGCGATCTCATCAAAATGTTCCAGGACATCCGCAATCGTATTTGTGCGCTCTACATTGTTGGGATAGGGGTTGATTCCCTGTTCCCGTAACGCCTGCAAGCGCTGTAATCGTGTCTCCCGTTCGTCTGGCATACCGTTTTATTATTCCTCTATAGTAATGATTTTAGCTGGCACATTGTTACTCATTGTAACATTGTTTCGGTGTAGTGAAAACTCGTGTTGTACTACATGGAGTAAAGCACAATAAAAAGACCTGTGGTTCTGGATGGAGATAACCACAGGTCGATGGTATTGCTGTTAGTGTTTGCGTGGGAGCACTTACCTGATGCTGAGGATAGTATACTCCTTCACTCCACCGGGGGTTGAGACAACGACGGAGTCTCCTTCTTTGTGTCCGAGCAGGGCTCTCCCTACTGGTGATTCGTTGGAAATGCGTCCGGCACGGGGGTCTGCCTCGAATGCTCCAACGATTGTATAGTGGCACTCGCGATCGTCGCTCGTGCGCAAATGGACCACGGAACCAAGCGTGGCTACTTCTGATTGCACACGATCAATCAGTTTGGCCCTGGCGAGCAACTGCTCAAGTTCCATAATACGCCCTTCCAGGCGTGCCTGTTCGTTTTTAGCGTCTTCATAAGCGGCGTTATCAATAACGTCGCCTGACTCCTTTGCATCGTGAAGATACTGGGCAACTTCTGCCCGGCGGACAGTGCGCAAAAATTCGAGTTGACTCATTGCGCGTTGTCTTCCATCATTGGTGAGGAATACGTCCTGTGTCTCCATCTTTATTTCCCCTCATAATATCGGCGGAGGGTTCTTCTCCCCCCTACCATATTTCTATTCAGTTAGCTCTGCTGTGGCTCTGGAACGTGCCAGACGTCTCCCCAGGTGATGCTAACTCGTTCTCCCGAATGAAGACGAAGTAACAGCTCTCCTGTCTCATTCACATCCTCGGCAACACCGCTGAGGATGGCATCTCCTTGCCGTACCTGGATAGTACGGCCCAGAGTTGAAAGATGGTTGCGCCATCTCTCTCGCATTAATCGAGAGGCAGACCCGGAGGCCCCAGTTCCTGAGCTCTGGGCTTCTTGCCGCAACGCGAGATAGCTGGTCTCAAGATGTCGCAACAAGTGGGCAATGAAGATTTCTCGGCTTACCAGATGACCGCATTCTGTCTCAAGCGTTGTAGCTGCCGTGATCAGCGATTGCAGCTCCTCATGAGCGGTATCCGGTGCTTCGGACTCGTTGCCGATGAGTTGTGTTATGTGTCCATTCACGTTCACGCCAATACCCAGAATTGCAACCAGGCGACCTGTAAGATCATAGCTGGTTTCGATCAGGATACCTGCGACTTTGTGGGTGCCAATGAGAATATCATTAGGCCATTTAATAGATGCGGCAACTCCACATGTCTCAGCGATTCCGTCAACGACAGCAAGCGAAGCGATCATTACTAGCAAATAAGGTGGGAAAATTGGCCGCAGCACGGTAGATGAAATGGCATTACGCCCTGATATATCTACCCAGCGGCGCCCTAGTCGGCCCTTACCAGCAGTTTGACTGTCGGTGAGTACCACCACCCCTTCTTCTGACCCTTCTCGGGCCAGCTTCATTGCGAACGTATTCGTTGAATCTATGGTCGGCAAATACACTAAGCGCTTTCCAATGCCGAAAAAAACAGTGTCCAACCGATGTTGTAGCTGGTCAACATCAAGTTTTCTAGACGGAGTCTCCATCTCGTTCAATTTCAATCCCAATCGAGTGTATGAGTGTCTTTGAGAGAAGAGGCGCGCCCGTTAGTCTTATTTTCTTTCAATTCCTGATGAGATATGATGAACGGGCCGTGGGTATACCTTTTAGTCAGAGTCGTATTTTCATAGAGCGTTATATAATATAAGTGGACAAAAAACCCAGAGCTGGGGCAAAATTTTCTTTGGCCTTCGCTCTGGGGGTGCTGCACAGGCAGGAAGAATAACTCTACCTACCATGCTTTTTTTCAACTCTCACCAAGCTCCAAAGCCAGGTGTATGAGAGGGCAAGCTAAAGCGAAATCCCCCTCGTCTGGAAGGTGTGAGAATTCTCTAAGCTGCCTGTGCAGCTACTGGGTTGATCCATTGCACACCACCTCCTTTCGATGACCGTATTGTACCATCGTAGTTGAACAGTTGTCAAGCGTTACGAAAAATTCATTTTTCGTTCTATTTATAGGAAACGACTCAGGCCACTTCTCAGGCGGCTTGAAGTAGTACTTTAGTTTGTGAAAATTATGTGAAACATATATCCGTTGCTGTGCAGTCATTCCTTCTCTCTACTATGTCTGTTTTTCTTTTCATGGCGCTTCAAGCGTCCCGTAGAGGCATACCTTGTGTGTACCGGATCAACATGGATGATTTTTAAGGAAGGTTGACGCTACCTGTAAGTTAAGACTACACTATCAGCAGGAGAAGAAAGGAGCGTTTTGTTTTATGTCTATCGAACGCACTGCCCATCCTTACATTATTCGTGACTCGACAATCTACGGAGGTGAACCGATTGTGGAGGGTACGCGTACTGGTGTGCGCCACATCATCTTACTCTTCCAGAGCGGTCAGGACCCGGAAGAGATCGCATCCACTCAGCGTCTTTCCCTCGCCCAGGTCTACGATGCTATCAGTTACTTCTACGACAATGAGGAAGAGATCAAACACTACATTGGCAACGAGTCCTGGGGCTAGATCAGCACATCGTTTTGCATCCTTTCTGTAGGAAGACCTGAACCTGGTAGAAATCCTGCGCCAGGCTCAGGTCCATAGTCCACTTCCTGCCTCATCCAACCAGAACTCTCCCTTTCTTTACCCCATTTCTCTCATCGGAACATCATAGAAGTCTTGTATACAAAGGCCCAGATCGTTGCAGAAAACGATGCCTATTGCGAATATCGTATGTGATAACGTTAGACTACAAGCCAATTCGTAGTGTTTTTACCTTAACCTTGCAGAAAATACTACTAGATGCTATACTATGTATAGTAGCATTTAAGAGGGTAGTGTGGTCGGGCTCACTCACTGACGAGATGCTGGCTACTCTCTCGACTCACGCGCTCCGCGTCGTTGTACTATCCATGTCTTTGAACCACAAGGAAACCCGGGTGGCCGCTCTGCCGTGCTTTATATAGTTGTGACATCGGTCGCTTGTTTGAAAAGTGGTGTGGTGGATGTATGGAGTGCGAAGAAACGGTTTTCTCACTGGTTTTTCATTTGTATAAACACCAGATCACGAGTACTTTAAGGAGGACTTGCATATGCAGCAACAGCATACAGATCTGCTCGTCGATGCCCTCCTCGATGAGGGCTTCACGGTGGAAGAAGCTCTGCGGCTCATCCAATTACAGGAGGAGTATGAAGAGCGACGCGCTACCGAGGAGACAAATCATCATCGTTTTGTTCGCTGGCTCGTGGAGCATGGACGCCTGAGCGAGTGGTAGGTAAGCTGACAGATAGTTGAGAGGGATACCTTTCGCGGTTGAAAGAGAGCAGTAAAGGCCACAGGAGTGGAGTGTAAATGCCTGCGTGTGAGAGGGAGGTGGAGGTTCCATTTTCGCGGGGAGGTCAAACTCATCATTTTTTCTGGCTGCTTATAGTGAACATAAACTTGCGGCGCACTTCAGAGATGTTGTACAATAAGTTTAGCGGAGCAGATGGGACGGCGTGGCATTGCTACGCCGTCCTTGCATTTCCTCGATTGAAGAGCACGGATAACGCTGTATGTTATCTGTACACAAGGAGGCCTCATATGAAAGCGGTTGTAATGGCCGGAGGGGAAGGATCGAGGCTACGTCCATTGACCATTCGACGGCCTAAACCGATGGTTCCTATAGCCGGGAAACCGGTTATGGAGCATATCCTTAATCTGTTGAAGCGTCATGGCATCACCGAGGTCGTCGTCACGGTTCAGTATCTGGCGAGCAACATCGAAGATTATTTTGGTAATGGTTCTCAACTTGGCATGCGTATTACTTACTCGCGAGAAGATGTGCCGCTCGGGACAGCAGGAAGCGTAAAAAATGCAGAGGAGCAACTCACTGAGCCTTTTCTCGTGATCAGTGGCGATGCTCTAACAGATTATAACCTGACTGACCTGATTAAGTATCATAACGAGAAGAAGTCCCTGGCAACGCTTCTCCTCGCACATGTTCATAATCCTCTGGAGTATGGTGTCATTATCACCAACGAGGATGGGCATATCTCTCAATTCCTTGAGAAGCCGAGTTGGGGCGAAGTCTTTAGCGATACGATTAATACAGGGATCTATATGCTCGATCCTCAAGTTTTTTCCTACTTTGAGAAGAATAAGCAGTTTGACTTTAGTCAAGAACTCTTTCCCATGATGCTCAAAAAAGGCGACCCTATCTATGGCTATGTGGCCTCGAGTGGCTACTGGTGCGATGTAGGTAGCCTGAGTGAGTATATGCGTGCCAACGCTGATGCCTTGCAAAGCGATGTGGATATCGAGATTCCTGCCAGGAATATCGGTGGCAATATCTGGTGCGAAGAGGGTGTCGAGATCGCTGAAGAGGCGCAGTTGTACGGGCCTATCTATTTCGCGCACGATTGTAAAGTCAGGGCGGGCGCAATTATTCATGGGCCGAGCACGATAGGACACTATACCATTATTGATGAGCGAGCGCAGGTTGATCGTAGTATCGTGTGGAACAATTCCTATATCGGTGAACGTGCGGAGTTGCGTGGTGCTCTGGTCGGGTCCTCGACCAGTATCAAGAGCAAGGCGGTTATGTTCGAGGGTTCTGTCATCGGCGATAACTCGATTATCCAGGATGGGGCAATTATTCAGCCCAGCGTCAAAATCTGGCCTGATAAAGAGATTGAAGCGGGCGCGGTCGTCAATACCAGTATTATCTGGGGTTCGCAGGGACGCCGTGGCCTCTTCAGCCGCTATGGAGTGACCGGGCTGGTCAATATTGATCTGACTCCTGAGTTCGCGACACGACTGGGAGCAGCCTATGGTGCAATCCTGCCCAGAGGTTCCATCGTCTGCCTCAATCGTGATGCCCATCGTACATCACGTATGATCAAGCGTGGTATCAACGCTGGCCTACCATCAGCTGGTATCAATGTACACGATATCAACCAGGTGCCGATTCCGGTGGCGCGCTACTATATTCGCAATACTGACGCGGTCGGTGGTGTGCATGTACGTGTCGCCCCTCACGATCAACGCGTGGTCGATATCAAGTTCTTTGATCAGTATGGCCTGGATATTAACAAAACGACTGAGCGCAAGATCGAGAATCTATTCTTCCGCGAGGATTACCGTCGTGTCTACCTGGACGATATTGGGGCTATCGAAGTATTGCGCGATGTCGATGTAATTGGTCGCTACATGGAAGGCTTCAATAAGGTCGTCGATGAAGCGACTGTGCGCAAGAGAAAGTTTCAGCTGGTCGTCGATTATGCACACGGAGGCACGACGCAACTCTTGCCCAGCATCTTCAATCGCCTGGGTTGTGAAGTGATTGTGCTGAATACCGGCTCAGACGAGACACCAACTGCTCGTTCTACAGACGAACTGGGCAAAGATATGCAGCGTCTTGCCACCATCAGCTCGACTTTAAATACTGATATGGGCATTCGTATCGATCCCAGTGGTGAGCGTATCTCGGTGGTCGATGACCGTGGACGCATCCTGGATGGCATGAAGATACTGGCAGTGATGACGAGCCTCTTCCTGCGTCACTATCGCGGTGGCACCGTTGCGGCACCTGTCACGGCACCAGGGGCTCTCCAGCATATCGCGACACGCTACGAGGGCTATATTCAGCATACTAAGGTTCTTTCCCATGCATTGATGACCGCTGCTGGACGGGATGGCGTGGTGCTTGTCGGCGATGGTCGTGGCGGCTTTGTCTTCCCCGAATTCCAGCCGGCTTTTGATGGTCTGCTGGCTATAGCCAGGCTGTTGGAACTGCTGGCTGTCTTCGATATGCGTCTCTCAGAGGTTGTCGATGATCTGCCCGCTTATTACATGAGCACTACCCGTGTGAGCTGCCCCTGGGAACACAAAGGCAAGGTTATGCGCATTCTGAGCGAACAGTACCGTGAACGCCGCGCCAAGCCTATCGATGGTATCAAGATCGATCTTGGCAAAGAATGGGTTCTGGTTCTCCCTGATGCCGATAGTCCGCTCTTCCATGTCGTAGCCGAATCCGTTTCTAATGAACAGGCTCAAGCATTGGCCGAGAAGTATGCGCGTGTCGTCAGCGGATTACAACAGTAATGTTTTTTGTGGATTTCGAAAGTTATGAAGGATGACTGCGCGAGTAACCTTTCGCAGTCATCCTTTTATATATTCCACTTGAAAGGTTTTCACACTCTCATGAGCCTGCCCATTCCCGCTGTTTTGTTAAATCCCGGCCTTCCGTGACCCATCTCATCTTCACTGCACATGTGCAGAAGCTGAATTGCATGTTGTATCCCTTCTATCATCGTGACCTCTGGCTTCCAGCTCAAAACTCGCTCTGCCCGCCTGTTATCCAGCACGATAGAATGCTCCTCCACCAGAGTACCTGAGATATGCACTGGTTCGAGATCAGTCTTGAGCAAGATGGCTACCATACGACATAACTGGTTGAGGCTGCAACCGCAGCCCGCACTGATATGCAACGTCTGATTATCCCCACGTTTCAATGCACATAGGTTTGCCTGTATTGCGTCTTCGATATAGAGATGGTCACGTATCTCATTGCCCGTACCGCGAATAATCGGACGTTGTTGTTTGCTTAGCATATGGATAAAATATGTCAACGGATGGTGCGCATGCTGGCTATCTGTCTCACCATAAATGTCAGCGTATCGGAGAATGGTGTGCTTGAGTCCATATTGATGCGTGTAGTAGCGTACATACCATTCACCAGCGACTTTGCTGATGTCATAGGGATGTTGAGGACAGAGAGGGGCGTCTTCTTTGACGGGAAGCTGTTCGTTATCTATACATCCATACATACTATTGCCACTGGATGCAAAGATCACTTTTCTGACTGTTGCATTAATACAACTCTCTAAAACATTCAGTAGTCCGCGCACATGCACATCAGCATCTGCCAGTGATTGCTCGCCTGGTATGTTATCGCGTTGTTGTACTGCATGATGGCTAACAAGATCAGGACGTTCTTGCTGCAAGATGGTACGTAGCTTGCTATCGCGGATGTCGACCTGGTAGAAGCGCGCCCTTGTATCAACGTCCTGTCGGCATCCATGCAGAAGATTGTCGATAACCAGGACATCATGTCCAGCATTCAGGTAAGCTCTGGTCAAACGGGAACCGATGAAACCTGCGCCTCCAGTAATAGCTATCTTCATTGATATTGTTCCTCTCTATTTTCACTGAGCATGCCGGGGTAGAAACATAACAGCGTAATTAGCTCTCTTTCCAGTGTACTCCTACCATCTATAGGGATAAATAAATATAAGGGTGCTCTTCTTCCCTATACCTCAATAGAGAACATCGCATTTTTGCACTGAAATAACCTATCGACATCAATAGCTGCCGATATAACTGGCTATTGATGTAATCGGCTATTGATGTCGGGGCGCGATTACTTCCTTACAGTGAGATAAGCGAAGCTAGAAGCGATAGCTTCGTTTCTCACTGCATAAGGAGCTTATAAGCCCGCCAGTTCCACGATGGAGAATAAATCGTGCCCTACTGTGGACTGCGAAGCCATGATACCGATTCATATCCTGTACAGCGCGAAAAATGACACAAATCCTGACGGAGACTTCGCGCACGGACATGCTAATGAACTTGCTAGGTAAGTTGAATAGATCCACTGAGCAGGTCGTCGAGCGTCGATTTTTTGATGCGATAGGCCTGACGTTTACCTCGATGCGGAAGCGTGATCGCCTCTAACGCGCCGCTTTTAATCCAGCGTCTTACCGTAGTGTCATCAACGCGCAAGCGGCGCGCAACTTCACGGACGGTTAATAGATCTTCTCTGCCATTTTCTGCCATAGCGTTATCTCCTGCACCGTTAAAGTGCTCCTGTGGTATAACATTACTTCTGCGAGACATGGTGTCCCCCTTTGTTGGTAGAATAGAACAACCCTCGTGCATCACCCTCAGAACATTCTGAAGACGCGGTACACTGCCAGTAGCGTGAAAGTCTATTGCCTGTTTCTCTATTGCAGTTTTGATCGTGATTGCACAATGCTACGTATCTCATGACGCAACGTGAGAACTTACAACACCGCCTGGCAGTTAACTATACTATACATCTCGACACAAACCCTGTAAAATAGAATAGAAATCACTGACACTTGTAAGAGACGCATTGTTTTTTTGACCTTGTGGCTCTTACAATATGTAGTTATCTAGTAGACGTTAGAAAGCGGCGTAAACTTAAAAATAACTATTTTTGTCAGCATTTTCAGTTGTGCATTTTCTTAGCAAGAAAGATACCTATGTCCACTATAAAGATAATTGTAAGCGATCTTCACCTGGCTGATGGCTCTCCCGTCCTTGACTGCTTCTCTGCCGGCCAGCAGGTGGCTCTTGAGGGGTTACTGCATGCGGCTTCTACAGCGTCTCTGGTGACCGCTACACCGGACGCTTCTGTCGAGCTGGTCATCAATGGCGATTGTTTCGATTTCCTGGTTACCACTCCGTATACTTCTGATGGTATCGTCGATCAGCCTATAGCACTGCGCAAGATCGAAAAGATTATTGCTGCCCATGGTCCTTTCTTTGCTGCTTTACGTTCTTTTATTACGCCGCCTGGCCGCTCTGTGACTTTTATCACCGGAAATCATGATCTCGAACTTTGCTTTGCGCAGATCCGTGCTCGCGTTTGTGCGGCTATCACTGGCCAGGAGAGCGATGCACGCGTGTATTTCTGCCCCACGCGTTTCTACCGTCCGCTCCCGGATGTCTACATTGAGCATGGCAATCACTACGATTTCTGGAATCATGCTGTCCAGGGCTTATGGGACGAACTGGGGCAGCCATTGACGCGCAATCCAGAGCATATTACTCTTTCTGTCGGCTCGCGCTACTTTCAGCATTCTGCCTATCTGACCAGTCTGCGCTATCCCTACTTCGATCATTTTGAGCCATCTATGAATACCACGCGTCAGATCGCTTTGCTCAGCCTGTTGAACCCGGCATTGATTATTGAGACGGCACAGCGTACAATGCAATTGCTCTCATATTCGCGCCTGGCTCTTGCAACCTTGCTTTCAGGCGAAGAAAAAATTCCTGTGCGCCTCTTTGAGGAAGCAATGAGTGATTTTGTGGCCTTCCAGGAGGATATGGTTGCACAGAAGCCAGATTGGACGGGACCTTCTGCAGATATACAGGTTTCTCCTGCTGAGATGCAAGAGTTTATGCAACTGCGTGCCGCTTTGTCTCTGCCGCTAGTGGAAGCGGTGAAGGCCATCTGTATTCCTGAGGTGTATCAGATGGGCGAAAGTGTGGCGCGCGGTATGCATGCGATCTTGCAACAGAGCCCGCAGGTGCGTTATGCTATCGCCGGACATACTCATATGCTACGTAATGATACGCTCAACGCTGGTATGCAGGTGTATCTCAATACGGCAAGTTGGACGCAGCGTTTTGCTCTCCCGGCTCCTGCTGAGATGACTCCCGAACTTCTTGGGTGGCTGTGTGTTCCTGATTGGAACGCTATCCCGTTGCGCGATGTTACCCAACTGGTCTTTGCACTGGTCACTGCGTCTGAGGATAGCCCTGCTCATGCCCGTCTATGCGTCTGGGAAGATGATGTACATGCTGATCGGGGCAATTACCGCATTCTGGCCTGATACAGGGAATAAGTAATCAGGAAATATTGAGAGCAGGTTGGGAAGAGGAAAAAATAATGAAACAAAAGAAATTTGTGCTCATTGATGGACACGCCATTATCCACCGCGCTTTTCACGCTGTACCAGAAGATATGTCTACCAGCTCTGGTGAGCCTACGAATGCAACGTTTGGCTTTACATCGATGCTAATGAAGGCGCTTCTGGAGGAAAAGCCTGATTATATTGCTGTAACCTTCGATCGTCCGTCGCCGACGTTTCGTCACAAGGAGTTTCCCCAGTATAAAGCGCATCGCCCTATACTGCCCGATAACATGAGGCCACAGTTCGCTCGTATCCATGCAGTTGTGGAGGCGTTTGGTATCCAGATCTATGAGAAAGATGGCTTTGAGGCCGACGATATCCTGGGTACGCTTTCCGTACAGGCACGCCTGCAGGAGGTCGATACGATCATCTATACTGGCGATATGGATACCTTGCAACTGGTCAACGATCATGTACTCGTGAAGGTGGCAAAGCGTGGCATCACAGATGTCACCGAGTACGATGAGGCGGAGGTAGAGCATCGTTACGGTTTCACGCCCCAGAAGTTGCCAGATTTTAAGGGCCTGGTCGGCGATAAATCCGATAATATTCCCGGTGTTCCTGGCATCGGAGAGAAGACGGCTAGCCGCCTGCTCGCCGAGTATGGGGATCTGGAGGGTATCCTGGCGCATATCGACCAACTGAAGCCTAAAGAACAGAAACTCTTGCGCGAGGGGGCAGAACAGGCGCGACAGAGCAAGTACCTGGCGACGATTGTATTAGACGCTCCTGTACAGCTCAATCTGGATGCCTGTAAACTTACTCATATTAATAGCGAGAAAGTGCTGGAGATCTTCCGCGAGCTGGAGTTCCGTGGCCAGGTGGAGAGGGTCCTTTCACTCTTTCGCCAGTTAGGTGTCAGTACTGGCTCCGATGAGTCCTCTCCATCACCTGAGCAGGCTGAAGAAGTATCTTCAAGTGAACCGGCGGATGAAGAGAATCTGCTATTTGCGCCCCCGACGGGTGTAGTTCCGATTCTGTCACCACCACTTCCACCAGATTATGAGCCGGGTGTTGTTGAACTAACAAATTCACAATCAGTAGAGGGATCAGTTGCAACTTCCGCACAACCCACGTCGGCAGCCATTGCAGTTGCCGAAAGTGTCCCGGAGCAACTCAACCTGTTCGATGTTGAGGGGCCACATGCTGAAGTGGTGCGTACGTTGCGCCTGCCAGGTCCTGCAAACACGGGTGTTCAGCTCTTCCTGGAGGAAGATAAATCAGTTCCCCTGACGAATACTATGATCGTCGATAGCGAGGAAGCGCTACGTGTTCTCGTGAAGAGTCTGACCGATGCGGGTAGCTTTGCGTTCGATACCGAAACCACTTCAGACGATCAGCGCCGCGCCGAACTGGTTGGCATTTCCTGCTCTATGGCCGCTGGAGAAGCCTACTACATCCCTGTCGGACATACACGTACACCTGATGATCAGGAACCTGCCGCTCAGTTACCGCTGAAGTACGTGCTGGAGAAGCTTAAACCCGTCCTGGAGGATGAGAGTATCCTGAAGTACATGCATAATGCCAAATACGATATGACGGTCCTGAAACGCAATGGCATCGATGTGCATGGCCTGGCCTTCGATACCATGGTTGGCGCATACCTTGCCGAACCCGGTCGCCGTGGCCTTGGACTCAAAGAACAGGCTTTTCAGCGTTTAGGCCTGGTCATGACACCCATCGCTACTCTTATTGGCTCCGGCAGCAAAATGATTACTATGGACCACGTTCCTGTCCGCAAGGCCGCCGATTACGCGGGCGCTGATGCCGATATGACTTTGCGCCTGGTGGACTCCGTCAGATCCGATCTTCAGCAGCACGGTTTGCTAGATCTCTACCATCGTATTGAGCTGCCGCTTATACCGGTATTGATGCAGATGGAGTTAAACGGCGTGGCTCTCGATGCCGATTTCCTGCGCCAATTTGGTGAGCAGCTCAATGATCAGTTGCATACGCTCGAACGAGAGATCCACGACGCTGTAGGTCACCAGTTTAATATCAATTCTCCGAAACAACTGGGCGATATTCTCTTCAGTGAGTTAAAGCTCCCCTCTGGCAAAAAGACGAAAACTGGCTATTCTGTTAATGCTGATGTCATCGAAAGCCTCCAGGGCAAGCATCCTGTCGTCGATTATCTCCTGGCATATCGTCAGCTCAGCAAGCTCAAATCAACATATGTGGATGGTCTTCTGACGTTGATGGACTCGACTACCGGGCGTGTCTATACGTCGTTTAATCAGACGATAGCATCCAGTGGTCGCCTGTCATCGAGTAATCCCAATCTGCAAAATATCCCGGTGCGTAGCGAACTGGGACGTCAGATTCGTCGTGCCTTTATCGCCGATCCCAGTTATGTATTATTGACCGCTGACTATTCGCAGATCGAGTTACGCATCCTGGCTCATATCACACATGAGCCGCGCCTGGTCGAGGCGTTCAGCCACAACGAGGATATCCACACTATCACCGCTTCCTCGCTCTTTGGTGTGCCAGTAGAGCAGGTGACAAAAGATCAGCGACGCCTTGCCAAGACGGTCGTCTACGCGGTCCTGTATGGGCAATCGGCCTTTGGTCTCTCCCAGGTCACTGGTATGAGCAATGCCGACGCCGCCAGTTTCATCAGGCGCTACCATGAGACCTTTCCCAATATCAAAGTCTATGTGGACAGTACGCTCCAGCAGGCGCGTACGCAGGGATACGTCAACACGCTCTACGGGCGCAAACGCTTTATCCCCGCAATGCACCAGTTGTCTCACAACGAACGCCAGGCGCTGGAACGTGAAGCAATCAATATGCCGATCCAGGGCACCAATGCCGACCTGATCAAGATCGCCATGCTGCGTCTCCATCACGAAATCAGAGAGCGGCGCATGAAGACTCGCATGATCTTGCAGGTGCACGACGAGCTCGTCTTCGAGGTCCCCGTTGAGGAACTTGAGCGTACCAGGCGTCTCGTCAAAACACAGATGGAAGGCGTTGCTAAACTGGAGGTCCCAATCAAGGTCGAAATGAAGGTCGGTAAAAACTGGTATGAGGCCGAACCTATGGACTGACCTGGAGGAGTTTGTTTGTGCAATTATCCAACCTGATTAATAATTTACCACCATACCATTTTGCCGATGCAAAGAAAAAGATTGCCGATCGCCGGGCCGCAGGTGTTGACGTGATTAGTCTTTCTATGGGTGACCCTGATCTACCCGCGCCACCTGCCGTCATTGAGCGACTCTGTACTGCTATGCAAGAGACGGAAAACCATCGCTATCCCGAATATCGTGGCATGCGTGCTCTCCACGAAGCAATTGCTGCCTGGTTCGAGCGACGTTTCGGCGTACAGCTCACTCCCGAACAAGATATTTTGCCTCTGCTCGGTTCAAAAGAGGGTCTGGCCTACGCCGCTATGTCAGTCCTCAATGTCGGTGATATCGCTCTCGTTCCTGATCCCTATTATCCCGTTTACGTAACAGCCTGTACTACACTTAATGCTCACCCATATTTTTTGCCGTTATCACAGCAGAATGATTATCTTCCCGACCTTGAGCACATTCCTCAGGATATCCTGGCAAAGGCCCGTGTCCTCTGGCTGAACTATCCCAATAATCCCACCGCTGCCTGTGCCGAACGTAGCTTTTTTGAGCATGCAGTAGCATTTGCTCACCGTCACAATATCGTCATTATTCACGATATGGCCTATGCGGAGGTCTACTTCGACGATTTTCGCCCATCAAGTATTCTAGAAGTGCCGGGTGCCGCTGAGGTTGCTGTAGAACTGCATTCTCTGAGCAAGACATATAATATGGCCGGATTTCGTATAGGCATGTTGGTGGGCAACCCTGTTCTGGTAGACGCTGTGGGCCGCTTGAAGAGCAATATTGATAGCGGCGTCTTCCGCCCGGTTCAATACGCGGCAATTGAAGCCTTGCAAATGCCTCCTGACTGGCTTGAGCAGCGCAATGCAATCTATCAACGTCGTCGCGATCTGCTGGTGGCCGGGTGTAACGAAATTGGCATGTACACACACAAAACAAAAGCAGGACTCTATGTATGGGCAGGTGTGCCCGCAGGATTTACCTCGCGGGATTTTGCTAACTGGCTTTTTGATAAAACTGGCGTCTTTGTTACTCCCGGTACGAATTTTGGACGAGCAGGCGAAGGCTATGTACGTGTCTCGATGACCGTGCCAGAAGAGCGTATCGAGACGGCTCTCGCTCGAATGAGGAATGTCCTTTAACCCGTAGAGGCATGCCTTGCGTGTGCCGCGTGTGAACAGAGAGAATGCTCCTTAACCCGTAGAGGCATGCCTTGCGTGTGCCGGTAGTACGGCAAGAGGGAAGGATCGAAAAGAAAGTTTATGACCTTGCAACAGGATACACAAACAGCACGACATCAATTGCCTGATGCCTGGCATCTGCAAGTCGATAAAGATGTCTACTCTGATGTGCAGGCGGGTCTTGATCGTGAGTGGTTAGTGACAAATGGGCTGGGTGGCTATGCTGCCGGATCAATTGTAGGTGCAACCACACGTAGCTATCATGGACTGCTAGTCGCTGCACTACATCCGCCGGTTGAGCGTACTGTCCTGGTGACGAAAATTGATGAGGTTGTGACATTACCTACCGGCCAGACAATGCAATTAGGCGTCAATGAATACCAGGATGGAACAATTAACCCGCAGGGATATACATTTTTGCAATCAGTCACATTGGAAGGGGATCTCCCTTGCTTTACCTACCGTCTGAGTGAGACGCTGACACTGGAGAAGCGCGTCTGGATGGAATATGGCCAGAATACAACCTACGTACAATATATGTTGCGCGGGATGTTCGAGGACGATTATGATAAAGATGCCACTCTGATCCTGGAAATACAGCCATTCGGCCTCTCACGCGATTATCACGCTACGACCCACGGCTCTCCTGATTGGCATTTCCTTGTCGAGAATGCAGAGAATCGCTGTCGCGTACAGGCTTATGCGGACGCTCCTGTTTATCAACTTATCGCACCTCCATCTGCATCTTTTACCTCTACTGGTCTATGGTACTGGAACCTGCTCCATCGTCGTGATAGCGAACGTGGACTCCCGGATCGTGAAGATGTCTATCAATTGGGCACGTTTCGTGTACAGATGACTCCTGGCAGACGCGTAACTCTCGTCTTGAGTGCTGAGCATGAGTTGGCAGGCGATTTTGGAAATCTTCACCATGAGGAGGCGGTCTCCCAGGCGTTATTGCGTCACCAACGCCGTACCAGGCAACTCTTAGCTGTGGCGAATCATTGCCGCGATGATCTTCAGTTGCATGATCCTGTACGCGCTCGTCTGGTTGTGGCTGCTGATCAGTTTATCGTCGCTCGTCCAGATTATAGCAATGCAACTGATACCAATCAGCCATTGCGTCTCTCTCCTGATCGCAAGACTATCATTGCAGGCTATCCCTGGTTTACTGATTGGGGACGAGATAGTATGATCTCGCTACCCGGTCTGTTGCTTTCTACAGGCCGCTATAGTGAGGCGCGTGGCCTGCTCAAAGCCTTTACCTCCTTTGTACACAATGGCCTCATTCCCAATCGCTTCCCTGATCACGGCGAGGAGCCAGAGTATAATACTGTTGATGGCACGCTGTGGATGTTCCATGCTCTCGCGCGCTACCTTGCTACTACGGGTGACTGGTCGTTGCTCAAAGAAGTCTTCCCGGTGCTCAGTGATATTATCAATTGGCATGTACAGGGAACAGCGTATGGTATCGGGGTCGATCCTGAGGATGGTCTGTTACGAGCTGGGGTGCCAGGCGTTCAGCTGACCTGGATGGATGCGAAGATCGATGGTTGGGTGGTGACTCCTCGCCGCGGCAAGCCCGTTGAGATCAATGCTCTCTGGTATTATGCGCTCACGGCGATGGAATCCTGGGCCATACGTCTCTCGATTGATGCGGCACAGTACGGTCAACTTCGTACCCAGGTGCGCCAGCACTTTGCCGCCCGCTTCTGGTATGAGGAGGGGGGCTATCTCTACGATGTCATTGATGTCGATGGCGTCTCTGGTCAGAATGATGCATCGCTACGTCCCAATCAGCTGTTTGCTGCATCGCTAACCTCTGCCCTGCTCTCTGAAGCGCAAATTGCCAGCCTGTTCCGCCAGGTCACGGACCATCTCCTCACGCCCGCTGGTCTGCGCTCTCTCAGTCCTACCCATCCCGCCTATCGCAACAAATTTAATGGCGACCGTTTGCAGCGCGATAGTTCTTATCATCAGGGAACAGTCTGGCAGTGGCTCATTGGTCCCTACGTCGATGTGTTTCTGCGTCTCGACAACGATCGTGCCGCTCTCCACCCGTTATTGGAGCCACTGGTGCGGCAATTATGGAGTCCTTGCCTGGGTACCATTAGCGAGGTTGCTGAACCGGAACCTCCTTTCAAACCTGCTGGTTGCTTTGCGCAGGCATGGAGTGTTGCAGAACTCTTGCGCTGCTGGATATTGGCAAGAGAATAATAGTAGGGTATAAAAAACTGGCATTTGTAGTGGACGCTCTTAATGCTGGTCTCATGAACACGCTATACACTGAGGTATGTCGTCTGGCCGTCTGTCTGGCTACAGGAGTCGTGGTGCTGCGGCGACCAGAGCGACGTATGTTTTGTGCTAGAATATATTGAGGGATACTCATGCGCATTCTGGTAGTTGAGGATGATCCACGTCTGGGTCCCAGCCTGAAGAAGGGGCTGGAGGGGAATCATTATGCCGTTGATCTGGTTGCTGATGGCGAGGATGCGGTGTTGATGGCAGTTGCAACTCCCTATGATCTGGTGATCCTGGATGTTCTGTTGCCTGGCTTGAACGGCTTTGAGGTATGTAAACAAATGCGCGAGCAGGGACGCACTATGCCCATTCTGTTGCTCACTGCACTGGGCGAGGTTGATCATCGCGTCAAAGGTTTAGATCTGGGGGCCGATGATTATCTGGTGAAGCCCTTTGCTTTTAGCGAGCTAGAAGCCCGTGTACGAGCACTCTTACGCCGCGGTACGACGGTCAAAACCTCCACATTCCGTTTTATGGATATTGTTCTGGACACTGGTACCCATGAGGTACGGCGCGGGGACCGTGTGATCAATCTGGGTAATAAAGAGTACGCCTTGCTCGAATTTTTTATGCGTCATCCACATCAAGTCTTGAGCCGTTCTATGATCGCAGAGCACGTCTGGGATGGGGATACTGAGCATCTTTCTAACGTCATAGATGTCTACATTCGCTATCTGCGCCGTAAACTGTGTGATCAGAATGAACCTGATGTGATCTATACTGTGCGTGGTTCAGGCTATCAACTCAAGGAACCCGTGTAATGTTCAGACGCTTGCATAAGTTTACTCCGCCAGGCATTCGCATCCAGTTGACGTTATGGTATACCGTTGTCTCTGCCGCGCTGATGCTTATCTTTGGTATTGCCTTCTATACTGCGGCGCAGCAGTTACTCGCCTTAAGCTTTGATACTACGCTGCAGCTGCGTTCTCAGCAGGTAGCCGAGGGGATTACCATTCGTAACGGCAAAATGACGGTTAATGATGTCGTGAACGAATTGCCTGAACTTGATTCGACCGCGGCTCTCGTAGATTCCTTTGATAAGGATAGCGCTCCTTCCAATAGCGAAGGTGATACTTCCACTCAGAATGTGCCGCGCGCCGACAGGAGTATCCTGGTCCGCGTTCTCGATGTATCCGGCAATGTTGTCTACTCCACTCCTACTTTCAATAAGCTCTCTGTGCCTGACGACAGCGTTGCTGAACCGCTTAAGGGAGAACCCTGGAAGGGCACGATTATAGGTTCAGGCGTGCAGTCTATTCGTCTTTACAGTACTATGCTCACCGATCATAGGCATGTTGTTGGTGTGGTCCAGGTCGGGCAGTCATTGGCGAAATTAGATACAAGCTTACAGCATATTTTGCTCGGACTTTTGCTCGTGACGCCTTTCGTACTTATATTAAGCGCTTTCGGAAGCTACTGGCTGGCTGGACGCGCTTTTAGACCAATCCATCGTCTTGCTCGTACCGCTCACGAGATTAGTGCGAAGGATCTTGATCAGCGTGTTCCTGTGCCTCCGGCAAAAGATGAGGTACGGGATCTTTCCGTTATCTTTAACCAGATGATCGAACGCCTGGAACGCTCTTTTGCCCAGCAACGTCGCTTTGTTGCAGACGCTTCACATGAACTGCGCACTCCCGTTGCTGTGATTCGCAGTATGACCGAACTGGCCGTTTCGCAACCCTCCGATGCTGAGGATAATCTACTGGTATTACGTGAAGTTAACGCCGAGTCAGAACGGCTCGGACGCTTGATCAATGATCTGCTTGCTCTTGCGCGTGCCGACGAAAATCAGGTGAAACTCGATCACGAACCTGTGCGCCTCGATCTGCTGGCTGCTGATGTTGTGGAAAGTCTTGAACCACTGGCCACCGAACGCCAGATCACGTTACGTACCCAGGAGCTCAACTCAGCAACGGTCCTGGGTGATGCCGCCCGCTTGATCCAGATCATTATGAGCCTGGTCGATAATGCCCTCATTTATACAAATGCTGGCGGGTGCGTCACTCTCTCCGTCAAACATGACAATTCTTATGCCCATCTGATTGTGCGCGATACGGGTATTGGCATTGCCCAGAAGGATATCGAGCATATCTTTGAACGCTTCTACCGTGCTGATCCTGCACGCTCTAAAGCTGTCGGTGGTTCTGGTCTTGGTCTGGCAATCGTTGATTGGCTGGTACGTGTTCATGAAGGGACCATCTCCGTCGAAAGCCAGCCGGGGCAGGGCTCAACCTTCGTCGTGACGCTGCCATTAGCTACACAGACGCCTCCAGGACCGTAGGAGTCTCTTACTGTACACGCACCACAATAGCGCTCACATTACCTTCCCCACCTGCATCATTAGCAGCTTCTACCAGGATATTCGCCAACCTTTGTGTATCACCGCCCAGCGCCAGTAATTCTTTGATCCGTTCATCGCGTAGCATGTGCCATAGTCCGTCTGTACACAACAAAAGAAGATCATCGGGCTCGACTTCTTGCTGGAAAAGATCTACCGCTATATTATATGTGTGTCCCAGGTAGCGATAATGCTGATTGCGTTTAGCGCTCTCGTATACTTCATCTGGACGTAACAGGTCCGCTTCCACAAGATTTGCTGCCATTGTATGGTCATTGGTAATACGCCGCAAACTTCCTTTACTGACACTGTAGTGATATGCCCGGCTGTCTCCCACATTGGTAGCGTAAAAGCGCCGTTTGTATATCAATCCTACCGTCAGTGTGCTGGCCATTGTCGTATCGTAGTCAGCGTTGCAATGGTAGATGACCTGGTTTGCCTGCCTGACTGCATTGCGCAACCACTGCTCCAGCATCGTATCGTCTGGTAGCTTGTTCTGTAATGTAGGACTGGGCCGATTGCCCACGGGTGTGAGGGCGCTTGATCCAGGGGTTGGGCGGGAAGTAGATGATTGTGGCACTGTTGCTATCAATGGAAGAAGAATGTCGGTTACGGTCTCAATCGCTAAACGGCTGGCTTCGTGGCCTCCTGCTGGTTTCCCCTGTATGCCACGTAGCCCATCTGCAACGCCAAATATACTGAAAGGGCGTGGTGGGGGTGCCAGGGTAACGCATAATCCTTGTATCACAAGGAGCATATCTTCATTGTCTTGCGCCTGCCGTCCCACTTCGCTGACATAACCAACCTGGCAGACTTCTGTGACCAGCGGCGATGTCTCGTCAAGACTGTGCCCACAATGACGACAAAACCGTGAACTGCTGCGGTTTTCGCGCCCGCATCTGGCACATGGATTCTCTGGAATAAGCGCCCGCACAATTACATTGGCATTGCTGGTCGCTACTATCGTTGGCGCGTTCGCGGGATCATCATCCGCTATAGTAAGATCATCTGCAAAGGCTTCTTCTAGCGCCCTCACAAATGCTCCTGCCGAGCGATGACGTTTTGCCGGATCAATATCCATTGCCCGCATAATAATTGGATCTATCGTTGGAGGAAGCGTTGTATTTAACTTGCTTGGTACTGGCAGCTCGGTTGCGCGGCTTCTTACCACGGCTAAAAAAGGCAACAGGCCGGTAAACATCTGATATGCCACAACTCCCATTGCATAGATATCACTGGACGGTTGCGCTTGCCCATGTTCCTGCTCAGGCGCAATATAGTGCTCGGTGCCGAGCGACCAGCCGCGCTGCGTGAGCGGTTTTTCCTGCTCCATAGCGCGCGCAATGCCGAAATCCGCCAGTACCAGGCGACCGTCATCCTGGTGAACAAGCAAGTTGGATGGTTTAATATCGCGGTGAATAATCTTTTGTGGGTGAGCATGTACCGCGTCAATTGCTGTTCCCAGGTCCTTCAGGTAGCGCAATGCCTGCTGTGTCGGCAGCGGTTTTTCCCCCTTCAGCAGGGCCTTGAGTGTGCCGCCCGTTACCAGAGGCATCACCAGGTAAAGCAGATCCCCGTCCTGGCCAAAATTCAAAACAGGAACAATGTTTTTATGCCGCAACTGATGTGCATAGCGGGCCTCGCGCCGGAAACGCTCCACGGCTGTCGCCTGGTCCATCGAAGCATTGGTAAGCGTTAAAACCTTGAGTGCCACCTGTTCCATCTCAAATGTATCGCTGACACGATACACAGCTCCCATTCCTCCCAGGCCGATCAGCGTTTCGATGCGATAGCGACCGGCTACCACAGCTTCTGGTAGGAGGCAACGGCAAAACGGATTCGTACACTGAGTACTTCCCGCTGCATAGTCAGTCTGGCAACGAGGATTAGGACAGCGTGGCATACTCTCTCTCTTATGACTTCAAATTAAACCCAAAACATATCCTTTAAGGGCGTTACAATTGCTCCCCTAGTGTACGAGGATGTCAAACGAATGTCAATATTATGTACAGCTTATGGGTGGGCGTCATTTTGTTGCACATGGAAAGCTGATCACCCCACCGGTGTAGGGGCGCGGTTCACAAGCCCGCCGCTCTCCACAGGCCAACGCGCGGGCTTGTGAACCGCGCCCCTACACCAGCTTATATCCCAGGGAGTAGTGGCTCTTCACTGAATGTGTCTCTTTTTCTTAACCGCAGGCGTATGAAATACAGAAGGGCTAAGGATGACTCTCTTTTCCAGCTACGCCTCTGGAAGGCTCGCTCCCACACACAACGAAGCGACATGAGTTATCCTGATGTCTATTCAGGACTCCTCGCCGCCTGCGGCGGCTCGCCCTGTTTGGTGTGGATGGTCAGGGTGCCGTAGGCGCTGAGAAGTCAAGAAGAGGGTACCTGAAAGAGTTATATCACTTTTGATAAAGAGGAAACATATTATGAAAATTGCTCATATTGCTCCGCCGTGGCTCGCAATTCCTCCTAAAAACTATGGGGGAACTGAACAGGTACTTTATACTCTGGTGGAAGAACAGGCGGCTCTGGGACACGATGTAACGCTCTTTGCCCCCGCTAATACAAAAACATCAGCTCACCTGGTCTCATTTTTCCCCAAAGCTCTACGCGATGAAAATGTTCCCTGGACCGATCATCTCAAAGCGTATTATCATCTCCGTTTAGCTTTGCAGCATGTGAGCAGCAACAATTTCGACATCCTCCACACTCATCTATCTACAAGTGGAGACCTCTACATTTTTCCCCTGACCGCAACGCTTTCCACTCTACATATCACAACCCTGCACAGCCGTTTCCCCTTTGATCGCGTGCAGAACTGGATAGGGGACACTGACGATTTCTACTTGCAACAGTGGGCCTCGTCTGTTCCCGTTGTTGTGATCAGCGAAAACGCCCGTACCGATGTTCCCCCGCAATTGAATGTAATCGACGTGGTGTATAATGGCCTCCCAACGAAGGATTTTGTGCCCAAAGGCAGAAAGCGTGACGATTTTCTGGTATGGTTAGGTCGCTTTGTCCCTGAAAAAGGAACGCACCTCGCTATTGAAGCCGCTAAGCGAGCACAGAGACCAATAGTGTTGGCAGGAACAATTGACCGCCATCAACAGGCTTCAATGAGCTACTTTAGTGATGTCATCAAGCCACTGCTGGATAATGATCACGTAAAATATATTGGCCCGGTCAATCAACGGCAGAAAATTTCTTTGCTAAGTCGTGCCTATGGTCTCCTGAACCCGATCGAATGGGAGGAACCTTTTGGCATGGTCATGATCGAGGCTATGGCACTTGGCTGCCCGGTAATCTCTTTTGCCCGTGGTGCTGCTCCTGAACTGATCGCCCATGGAGAAACTGGATTTCTCGTCCACGGCCTCGGTGAAATGGTGCAGTATATTCCACAACTTGCCAGTATCGATCGGCAGCAGACTCGTGCTCATGTTGAGCACCACTTCTCCGCTCGTGCTATGGCGGAGGGCTACTTGCGCGTGTACAACAAGCAGCTTGCTGGCAAGAACTGATGCTGTACTATTCCTTCTCTTCTAGAAATACGAGCGTTTCATGTAACCAGCGTAGATACGTGTTTTCAAACTCAAAGGAGATGACTATGTCGTTGCTTGTTCAAGATGTCCAGGTGTATCTGGCAGATTGTGGTACTGGTCCATCCACCCTTTTTCTTCATGGCGCTCCTGATTCTGCCGAAATGTGGAATGGCGTTGTCGCCCGGCTGAAGAATCAGTACCATTGCTGGACCCCCGATCTTCCAGGCTTTGGACGCTCTATTGCTCCAGCCCATTTCACTTGCTCACTGGATAATATGGCCCACTTTATTGATGATCTGGTAGAAAACGCTGCAATTCCGACACCGCTCAATCTCGTTGTAACGGATTTTGGTGCAACATATGGTCTATCCTGGGCTGTTACTCATCCTCAGAAGGTGCGCCACCTCGCGATTACTGGTGGTGCTAACTTTACTTCTCGCTATCGCTGGCATCGCGATGCTCGTCTGCTACGTATCCCACTCCTTGGAGAATTGGGTATGGCAACCCTGACTGCATCTTCCTTTGAGAAGACGATGCGCCACAATGCGCCCTTACTGAACCCTGAGCATATTCGCGCGACCTATGCTCTTTCACTGGCAAAGCCTGCGGGTCGTCACATGATGCTCAAACTGTATCGCTCTATTAATCCAGAGGACTTTGTTGGCTGGGAAGACCGCCTCCATGATCTCACTGCCCATGTGCCCACCCTCGTACTTTGGGGTGACAAAGATCCCTTTATCACGCCCGATTACGCGGAAAGCTTTGGCGCGGCGCAAGTTGAGCACTTCCCTCATAACGGCCACTGGCTTGCTGTCGAGGCTCCTGATGAAGTTGCAAAACGATTAGCAGCGTTCTTTGCTTAAGAGATTGCCAAAGCGGTAAAATGAGCGACCAGCAGGGCGATTCAAACGTCCCGTAGAGGCATGCTTGACATACTAACATTTTTATAGTAACGTTACTTCCAAAGAGAAAAGAAAACGCTTACAACGTAGGCGAGCAAACACTCTGTTATTAAACACTAGTAAACTGCTATTGAACAAAGGAACGGCGATGTTTTGCCTCCTTGTAAAAGCGTTCCTGGTCAATTTTTCAAAAATTGGAGAACCCATAAGCATGACTTCTGAAGAGCTTCAAGCAATTCTTTCAAAGCCAAACAATGCTATTGTTGGTGCCAATCGTCCTTCTGGCGGCCCTCAGCTCACATCCATCTGGTACTTCTGGGATGGAACGTCCTTTTTCTTCTCAACGACGAAGGATCGTGCCAAATATTTCAATATTAAGCGAGACCCAAATATCTCGCTGATTGTTGATGATCTCGGCTCCCATAAGTATGTTGCAGCTTATGGACGAGCTGAGATTCTTGAGCAGGATTATGCCGAACTCGTGCGTCCACTCATCACAAAGTATCTGCCAGCGGATCGCGCTGAGCAGTTCCTGGCGGGGATTGTCTCTGATCCCAGTCGTGTGCTCGTCGTGTTACGTCCAGAAAAAATTGTTACCAACTAAGTATTTTACACGCATTACGCTTTCGACTTCCTCAAGAGGTGCTGGGGAATATCCGTCACGACCAGCCCTGGTATTGCAGCAAATGCTCTTTTCAACTGCAATGCGGTCTGGTTGTGCAGGAGATATTCCCACCAGTGCGCTACCACAAATTCGGGTAGAATGACGGTCAGCGTCTCCTCGGGATGTAGTTCGCGTACAGTCTCGATATAAGCGAGTAGCGGACGCAAGAGCGAGCGGTACGGCGATTCGATAATTACCAGTTGCGTCTCTTCTTCTTTCGTCAGGTGTTGCCGCAGGCGTAGCCATTTCTCATTGAGAATCTCGACATCATGAGGATCGATTGCTACATGGATGGCTGCGACATGCGCAGAGACGGAGCGCGCATAAGCCAGGCTCTGCACGGTTGCCCGGTCCAGTTCAGCAATTGGCACAATGAAGCGATGATGAATGTCCCGTGGACGAACTGGTAGCGTGCGTTTTAGCTCATGCTCTGGCAGGCTCGTCACGACGATCTCTGGCCTGAAGAAGAGCGCTATCTTCAATCTGAGTGCTTTTGGATCTGTAAACAGACGTTTGAGCACTGATTGCCTGGTAACTTCAGGTAGAATGATGGTCAACGTCTCTCCGGACTGATGGTGCATGGTAATATAATCTAGCAAGATACCTGACCGGGAACGATGTACCGACTCAATCACTTCCAGTTGCACTTGCTCTCTTTCTGTCAGACCCTCTTGCCACACTTTCCAGCCTGTCTGTAACTGTGCGCTTTCCTCTGCATCTGTGCTGATATGGACTGCGGTAACATGCGATGAGATTGAGCGTGCATAGGCAATACTCTGTTGTGTCGCTGCATTCAACTCTTCAACTTGCACGATCAGGTGATGGTGAATATCTTTCGGAGAGATGGGAAGGTCCGTCGTTCGTTCCCTCTCTACATGCAGATAGTGCTTCCTGATGGCCAGGAACATCAGGATCAAGAGTGGAATGAGCAGAACAACGACCCATGCTCCCGAAGTGAACTTGGTGGAGGCGATAACCAGGGCGACGATCAACGTTGTTAATGCGCCTACTCCGTTGATAATGAGGCTGCGTTTCCAGCCCGGATGTTCGCTGCGCAGACGCCACCAGTGACGTACCATGCCGCTCTGTGAAAGAGTGAATGACATAAAGACGCCCACAGCGTACAGGTTGATGAGCGCAGTCGTGTCACCTTTGAATACGATCAGCAGCAAGCTCGCCAGGATGGCCAGGGAGGTGATGCCAGTCGAGAACGCGAGTCGATCGCCGCGGAATGCGAACTGGTGCGGCAAGAAGTGGTCGCGTGCCAGCAGGGAAGACAGGCGGGGGAAGTCTGCATAGCTGGTGTTAGCCGCCAGCGTCAGGATGAAGAGCGTAGCAAGCTGGAATACCGGAAACATGAAGAACAACGGTCCGGTGAACACCTGCATGGCGATCTGTCCGATGACGGTCGGGTTGCCGCTGGGGATGGCCTCGATATGATAGGACATTGCCAACACGGTCGTGCCGATGAAGAGCGTTCCCAGGATCATAACCATCCAGGTGAGGGTAGTAGCGGCATTGCGTGCCTCGGGCTTCTTAAAGGCGGGGATGCCGTTGGAGATGGCCTCGGTTCCCGTTATTGCCGCGCAGCCAGCCGCAAACGAGCGCAGGATCAGGAAGAGCGAGAGCGGTTCGGTGGCAGCAACGTAATGGAAGTGACCGATGATGGGGTTATGCTGGAAGACAAAGGACTTGAAGAAGCCCACCGCGATGAGCAGGAGGGCGCTGCCGATGAAAATGTAGGTAGGGACGGCAAAGATCGAGCCTGACTCGCGCACGCCGCGCAGGTTCACCATCATGATCAGTAGCACCAATGCCACGTCGATGCTCACAATGACCAGCGTCGAGGAGAGGATGGGGAAGAGCGTGGCGAGCGCCTGCACACCGGCGGCCACGCTGACCGAGACGGTGAGGATGTAATCGATCATGAGCGAGGCAGCAGCAGTCAGCCCCGGTAGGGTTCCCAGATTGTCTTTCGCCACGATATAGGACCCGCCACCATTGGGGTAGGCCGGGATTGTCTGGCGATAGGAAAGCGCCACGATGCCCAGCAGGCACACGATGGCGATAGCGATGGGGAGGGTCAACCCCAGATTTCCCGACCCGGCGGCGATCAGGGTCGCCAGAATGGCCTCGGTTGCGTAGGCGACCGACGAGATCACGTCCGACGAGAGCACTGCCAGGGCCTTGACTTTGGTCAGCCGCTCGTGTTCTGCTCGTGCTGTGGCAATAGGGGCACCAATCACAAAGCGCTTGATACCTGTGGTAAGGCGGTCTAATGGCGTTCGCGGTACCTGAGTGGCGTCGGTGGCTTCTAGTAAACCTGCATCGAGGCGACGGAACATTGAGTGAGATGGGCGTACCAGGCGTACACGGACATCCCCAAGTCGACTGCCTTGCCGTACCTCTGTGCGCATCAAAATACTTGGGTCTTCCTCGTCAACAAGGGTCGGTACTTCTTTATGTACGCTATGTACGTTGTTGTCCAGGAACTCCCTGGGCAATGTTTCCTCTGGTCGATCCATTCAGGCTCTTCCTCCTGTCTGCCGGTTCAGACTTAGTGTGTACTGGTATGCTCGATGTATGCGTCAGTTCATTTTTTGTAAAAATCAACCTACGCTTATAGCTGATGTTAAGCATACGCACCGATTCGGTCAGCAAAGAATAAAGAGAAGCCAGAAATGCCTAAGAATTTTCTCAAGAAAGCTGGTGATCTTCTCAAGATAAGCCTGGTACCGGATGGAAATTTGTATCTGTTGTGTTGATCTGTTATTATAACTGCGTAAATATGAGATACGACGTTCGTCTGAAATAGGGGATGGTTATTATGAATCTCCGTGGAAAGCGTGTGCTGGTAATGGGGCTGGGCTTGCAGGGGTCCGGCATGGCGTCTGCACGCTACGCGGCCAGGCAAGGCGCGATTGTGCGCGTGACCGATATGAAGTCTCCAGAGATATTGGCACCGGCTGTCCAGGCGCTATCTGGCTTGCCCATCGAGTTTGTGTTGGGCCAACATCGCAATGAAGATTTTCTGTGGGCCGATGTGGTGATTCGCAATCCAGGCGTTTCTCGTTCCTCGCCCTATCTACTTCTGGCACAGGAGCATGGTGCACGTATCGAAATGGAGATTGCGCTCTTCTTTATGGCCTGTCCAGGTCGCATTATTGGCGTGACGGGGACGCGCGGAAAAACCACGACTGCCAGTCTCCTGTACGAAATTCTCCGTGCCAGTAGTCTCCCTACCGTCCTGGGTGGTAATGTGGCTGGCATCGAAACTCTCTCGCTTCTTCCGCAGATCACCGAACAGACACTGGTGGTATTAGAACTCTCAAGCTGGCAACTTGAAGGTCTGGCTCCTCACGCTATCAGCCCCTCGGTTGCTGTCATGACCAATGTCTATCCTGACCATCTCAACACCTATAATAGTATGGAAGACTACGCTGAGGCCAAGGCCAATATCTTCCGCCATCAGCCTGCGAACGGTCTTGCAGTGTTCAACTATGACAATCCCTGGACGCGCCGTTTTGGTGAGGAGGCACCCGCCGAAACCTGGTTTACCAGCATGCAACTGGGCGGAAGCTTTGCGCGCGGCTCTACCCATGTCGATCCATTTATTTTTACAGACACACCACTGGTAGGCAAACATAACCTGGAAAATATTTTGCTCGCTACCACAACAGCTCGTCTGCTGGGCGTCTCGGACTCTGTCATCGCGGAGGCCGTGCGCCATTTTCGTGCTGTCGCGCATCGCCTGGAAGAGATACACGAACGAAACGGCGTTCGCTTCATCAACGATAGTTCCAGTACTACTCCCGTCGCCGGACGTGTCGGCCTGGAGGCATTTGCGCAGCCAATCGTGCTGGTTGCAGGTGGCAATACCAAGCATCTCCCATTGGAGCACTGGCCCACCACTATTGTGCAACGCTGTCGCGATGTCGTGCTGCTTGCTGGTAACGGCACCGATGAACTCCTACCAGAAATCCAGGCCGAAGCGCAGCGCCGGGGCGTGTCCAATCCCGTACGCGGCGTCTTCTCGAATTTTACCGAGGCTATGAATGCCGCTATCTCTCTAACCCGTCCCGGCGATGTCCTGCTCTTCTCGCCCGGCTTCACCAGCTTCGGCATGTTCCTCAACGAGTTCGACCGCGGCGATCAATTTGTGAAGTACGTCCACGCCCTATCCCCGTAGAGGCACGCCTTGCGTGTGCCGGGGGTGCCGCATGTGCCCCGTGTCTCGACAGGTAAGTGATGCCTTTACTAGAAAACTCACATTGTTATTGGAATCGCGTATATAAATAACCTTTACAAAGCCTTTATCGCGTGATATCGTAACAGCAGACACCCTCCTACACCACGCGAGGGGTCGCAAATCGAATACAGGCATCTGGGGCTACTATGGCCAGATACTCAGTATTCAGAGAAAGTTTTCTTCTCGTCATTTCCCATTCCTTTGCTCGGATGCCGAGCTGAGTATTGATCTGAAGACTGATCTCAAGAATAGACAAGGAGGATCACATGGCTCAAGCTACACCCGGTTCAAACTACACCATTCAAGCGAATGATACCCTCTTTTCAATAGCATTGCAGGCCTATGGCGATGCTAACCAGTGGCAGAAAATCTATGATGCGAACAAACAGGTGATCGGCAATGACCCTAATGCCATCAGAGCTGGAGAGGTAATCCATATCCCGTCGCTCGCGCAGGCTAAGACGTGCAGGGTAACGTCTCCTGGCGGCCTGAATGTCAGATCCGCACCCACCAGCCAGTCAACTCTCATCGCCAGCTATCCTGTTGGTACTGTGCTCAATTTCGTAGGGGTCGTGAATGGAGAGAATGTAGCTGGTAATCCCCGCTGGGGCCACTCAGCGCAAAATCACTACTTCTGGCTGGGCGGGACAGACCACCCGAACGGCTAAAATACCCCATAATCTCTTTCAGGGCTGTCCTTGATGGAGGCGAGACACGCGATGAGATGGCTGGCAGGGCTCTCTGCGTAGGGGCGGGGCTTGCCCCCGCCCTGCCAGCCATCTCATCGCGTGTCTCTGTGTAGTCAATCCAGGTATACCAACCCTTGTAAACGTGCTTTAATAGCCTCAGCCTCTTCTTCATGCTCTTCATTTCGGAGACACACTTTTCTCCAGATAAGGCGTTCAGTAACAAGTATCAATAAACACCCTCAAGCGCGTGTTACCTGTATAGGCTAATTCTCATAGGAAACAAAGGAGTTTCATAACTCATCTGTTGTTTCACTACATGACGTCAAAGATGCCATTATAGCCCTCTTACCAGGACTACAAACCGCTAGCAAGCAAAGGAGCAAGACGAACCATGCAAAAGCGAGTTGGAAATGTACGGTGGGGGATTGCCGTTTTACTGGCTGTTGGTATTATCATTAACTACTTCGATCGTGTGAATCTTTCTGTAGGCTCGAAAGACATTATTAAAGAGTTCCATTTTTCGGGTACCGAATGGGGCATCATCCTTTCGTCGTATCTCTGGTCCTACACGTTGCTACAAATTCCTGTGGGTACCTTGTTGGACAGAGTGGGTGTTAAATGGATGATACGTGTTGGAACAATTATCTGGGCGATAGCAAGCTTTATGACTGCTCTCGTCAGCGGGCTGGGGCTGATCGTTCTCTCGCGTGTTCTCCTCGGTATAGGTGAATCTCCTGCCTTTCCTGGTTCATCCAAGGCAACAGGATACTGGTTTCCAGTCAAAGAACGCGGACTGGCGACTTCTTCGTTCGATGCTGCCGCCAAATTCGCGAGTGCGCTTGGACTGCCTATCGTCGCGCTGGCGGTCGCAGCGGCTGGCTGGCGCGCTGGTTTCGTGATGACGGGTATTCTTAGCCTCCTTTATGCAGGTGCTTTCTTTCTCTTCTATCGTGATCCACGCGAATCAAAGAGGGTATCGCAAGAAGAGCGCAACTATATTGTTGAAGGCGGTGCACAGCAAGAGGGCGCGGTCCCAACAAATGCGCTGGCAAGCCTGGGCTTTCTCCTACGACAACGCAAGATCTGGGGCCTGACACTTGGTTTTACTGCCTATAACTACTCATTTAACCTGTTTCTGGTGTGGCTGCCAACCTACCTCCAGCAACATTTAAATGTGTCTGTTTTAAATAGCGGTCTCTACCTCATTATCCCATGGTTGGTAGCAACTGCTACCGATATAGCTATTGGCGGCATCCTGGTCGATAGATTGATTACTCGTGGCTATGACCCTACCAGGGTACGCAAGGTCCTGGTGACGATTGGGCTGCTATTGGGTATCGCTGCGGCTGGTGCGACCTTTACCACAAATGTAAATGTAGCTATCATATGGGTGACAATTTCTCTTGCCGGCCTTGCGTTCGCGGCACCAATCGCCTGGAGCATCCCTTCACTGATTGCCCCTAAAGGAACGGTGGGGACCGTTGGCAGCATTATGAATTGCTCCGGCAATCTCGCAGGGATTGTGGCTCCGATTGTGGCTGGAGTTGTAGCTGATACCATTGGCATTGCGCTCAACTTCATCATTACGGGAACTATTCTCCTTGCAGGCGTCTGCTGTTTCCTCTTTTTGCTCGGTAAGATTGAGCAGATCAAGATTCCACCGTCAGAAGAGAGTGCTATCCTTAAGACGAGCAGCAGTACATCCGCTGCTTAGCCCATAATGCGTCTTCTCGTATGGTGAGAGCTAGCTCTTCAGGACTCCTCGCCACCTGTGGTGGCTCGCTCGTTTGTGTGTGGGTGGTGGGGTTGGCGGCCCCGGGCCGCCAACCCCACCACCCACACACAAACGGCTTGCGAAGCGCCGTAGGCGCTGAGAAGTCAGGAAAAGAGCACGTGAATAGTTACGGTGAGAGAATGCATAGGCGTAGCTGACCTCCACCTATATAAGATTTTGAACGTACCCATAACTAAATGCTTCTACTTTCTTGTCTTATATCACAACAACTTCATGAAAAAATTTCTATGAGATGAGAATGAAATCCCTTCTCAGGCCAATCTAAAATATATAACCGTTTGCTTATTTGCTTTGTGCCTGAGCTGTAAGTCTGATAGGTTTACAGGTATCAGAGGCTGTGTATATTGAGGTATACTCCAAAGGGAGTAGAGAAACCCTTATTGTTATGCTAGTGTGACCATAACAATGAGCGCCCAAAGGAGAAGGTGAAAACTATGACGATGTTGGTGAGCAGAAAGGCCCTGGAAGATTATGGGCTGGTAAACTTAAGAAATATCCATTGGAATCTTTCCCCCACCGTTTTGATCGAGCATGCGTTGGCACGGAAAGAAGGCATTCTGGCGTCTAATGGCGCTATCACGGCGACCACAGGTTCACATACGGGGCGTTCGCCAAAGGACAAATTTATTGTCTCCAACGAGGAGTCGGCTCCGAAGATCTGGTGGGGCGAGACAAATCATCCTATGAGAAAAGAGGCGTTCGAGTTGGTGCGACGCAGTCTGGCGGACTATTTACAGGGACGCGATGTTTACGTCCTTGACGCCGCGGCAGGTGCTGATCCCCATTATCGTATGCCGATCCAGGTAATTACGGAGATGGCATGGCACAATCTGTTTGCCCACCAGCTCTTCCTGCGCAAGAAGGAAAGCGATGAGACCAGTGATCGCCCTGGTTTTACGATTCTGGCTGTGCCGCACTTCCATACTCATCCGCGCATCCACGGCACTCGTTCGAAGGCGGCCATTATTATTGATTTTGAGGAGCGCCTGGTGCTGATCGCTGGTACTGAGTATGCCGGTGAAATTAAGAAGTCGATCTTTACGATTCTGAACTTTATTTTGCCCGCCGAGGGTGTTCTGCCAATGCACTGTTCCGCTAATGTTGGCGATGATGGCAATGTGGCCCTCTTCTTTGGCCTGTCTGGTACTGGTAAGACTACTCTGTCGGCTGATCCTACTCGCCACCTGATCGGCGATGATGAGCATGGCTGGGGTGAGAATGGCGTCTTCAATTTTGAGGGCGGCTGTTATGCCAAGTGTATCAACCTGTCGCAGAAGTATGAGCCGCAGATCTGGAATGCGATCCGCTTTGGCTCGGTCTGTGAAAATGTGGTGGTCGATCTCGAGACACGTGTCCCGGACTATACTGACGCTTCACTCACCGAGAATACGCGCGTGGCCTATCCTGTCGACTTTATCGATAATGTGGTTCCCTCGGGCATGGGCGGTCATCCGCAGGCTGTAATTTTCCTGTCGGCTGACTCGTTTGGCGTCTTGCCTCCAATTTCTAGACTGACAACAGAGCAGGCAATGTATTACTTCCTGTCCGGTTACACGAGCAAACTGGCAGGGACCGAGGCCGGTGTGACGGAGCCGGAGGCGACGTTCAGCTCCTGTTTTGGTGCGGCGTTCCTGCCTCTGCGTCCTGGTGAATATGCCAATCTGTTGCGCGAGCGTATCGAGAAGCACAATGTTCGCTGCTATCTGATCAATACAGGCTGGTCCGGTGGCCCGTATGGTGTCGGTAGCCGTATCAATATCAACTACACACGTGCTATGGTACGCGCCGCGATCAACGGCGACATCGATAAAGCCGATATGGTCACCGATACCATCTTTGGCCTGCATATTCCGACCTCTTGCCCGGATGTTCCCCACGACATCCTCATCCCCCAGCAGGCCTGGGCGGATAAGGATGACTATGACCGTCGTGCTGCCGACCTGGCCAGTCGCTTCAAGAAAAACTTTACGCAGTTCGATCTGCCCACCGACGAAGTGCGCAGCGCTGGCCCACGCTAGCTCCCGCGAGAGCGCTGGCGTGTAGATATACAGAAGGGGCGCAAGGTTGTATGTATCCCTATACACCGCGCGCCCTTTCATGTTCGCGTCAATTTCCCGTAATTATTGGGTTTCCTCGTGCGTTAAAATATGAGGAGTAACATAATCGCAAGAGGACTACACCATGGCAAAAAAGAAATCAAATAATACATCTGCATCAGCTACACGAGCGCGTGCATCAAGACAGGCCGAACGCCAACAACGCCTGAAGAATATACGTACAGCGCCCCCTGTACAATCTACGCAAAAGGTTCGTAAACAAGCCGCTCGTCGCAATACATCCTGGTGGTGGATTGGCGCTATTATTCTGGCTTGTATCATCATTGTTGGCGTCTTCGTCTTTATCTCCTACAACCAGAAGCCCGCAGGCGTCATTGGCCCAACCGATCAAACTGTATTGAAGGCCGTAACTACTGTTAAATCATCCGTGCTGGAAGATGTGAACACCGGTGGGCTACAAAACGTTATCACACCCATCAAAGGTCAGCCGCCGCTCACCGGACCGAATGGGAAGCCGGAGATTTTTTACTACGGTGCCGAGTTCTGCCCATATTGTGCCGCCGATCGCTGGTCAATGGTGGTCGCATTGAGTCGCTTCGGCACCTTCAGCCAGTTGCCGCAATCGCTCTCTAGCAGTACAGATACCGCTCCCAATACGTCAACCTTCACCTTTGTGAATAGCAAATACACCAGCTCCATTATCGATTTCGTCCCCTTGGAGAACGAAGATCGCGATGGAAAACCCTTGCAAGAACCTACAGCCGCTCAACAGCAGTTATTGCAAACGTTCAAGGTCACAGGCTACCCATTTCTCGATATCGGCAATCGATATCAGGTCGGCGCACTCTACGATCCAGGAGTACTGGCAAACCTTTCGCAAAAGGACATCGCCAGCAAGCTGTCAGATCCTAATGATACGGTGACAAAGAATATTATCGGCGGTGCAAACTACCTGACAGCAGCAATCTGCGCAGTCACAAATAACCAGCCAGCAGACGTTTGTACCACAGGACCTATCCCATCCATTATACAATCACTCTCCCAGAAAGGTTCGGTTCCCATCAATAATCAGGCGGATATCGTCCATAATCTGGCCTTGATTGTTGACAGAAGACGAGTTTAACTGTGCAAGAACTCCTATGTCCCGTAGAGGCATGCCTTGCGTGTGCCGTGCGTCGTGCATCGAGAGGAACGGCTCCTCTGTGGGGACGCACGGCACACGCAAGGCATGCCTCTACGGGACTTTTGAATCTTTCCGCCAAATATTTCAGATGGTTGCAAATTACTTCAAAGTGGTCTATAATACTATCAGTTCTGTCTTATTACTTTCAATTATCAAGGAGACATCTATGGAACGTCTACTGACGACAGAAGAGGTTGCAGAATTGCTGCGGATCGAGCCGGTGACGGTCAGGCGACTGGTCATGCGAGGCGATTTGCCCGCATATCGCATTGCCGGCGAATACCGCTTCACCCTGGCGGGTGTCGAGAACTTCGTTGAGAGTCAACGGGTCGTAGTCAGCGCGGGGCCAAAGAACCAGTTTGCTAAGTTCACTGAGCGCGCGCGCAAGGTGTTATCGCTGGCGAATGAGGAAGCACACCAGTATCATCATGATGGCGTTGGAACAGAGCACGTGTTGCTGGCCATCATGAGTGAGGGAGGGGGGATCGCAGCTAGAGCGCTGCTGGACCTGTTACAGGTGCAGGCGGACGAAGTGCGGAAACAGATCGAAACGTTGCACCCGGCAGGTGAGCAGCCGATCGGTGATGGCCCGATCGGGTTGACACCGCAGGGGAAGGAGAGTATCGAGCTGGCTGTACAGGAGGCGCGATCCCTCGATCATCACTATATAGGCACAGAACACCTGTTGCTGGGCCTGCTTCGGCAAGAAGAGGATATTGCCAGCCAGGTCTTACGAAAATCAGGGGTGACGCTTGAAGAGACGCGCAACCGTATCAAACAACTGCTCGTGAAGGGGCAATCAACAGGTGCGTCTGAGCCGGAATAGGATGGGGAGTCACTGTGACAGGTGAGAAACAGGGAGGTTATTAGCAATCAATCCGGCGAGCGGTACAAGTCCCAACGCTGCATGCATAAGCGCGACGGGGCGATGCATGCAGTGCCTCGCCTATAACAGCCGCCGGAGACAAGTTAAGAGTAGATAGAGCCAGCGATTCATATTTCTCCCGTATGCAAGTTGGCGAGCAGACGTTGAAACACTGCTGTCAATATGGACGCTTCATCATCATTGAGGTAGCGGGCAAAATGCTTCATAATCCCTCTTGCATAGACAGGCCATGTTTTACGCAACTCCGCCCATCCTTTATCCGTCAGTACCGCAAATGCTCCACGCCGATCCGTCGTTGTACGCTCTCGGTACAACAACTCCGCAGCTTCGAGTCTATCTACCAGCCGTGTCAATCCGCTGCGGCTAAGTACAACCGCCTGTGCCAGTTCACTCATGCGCAAGCGCCTCTCCGGAGCTTCGGACAGCGCAAACAACACATCATACCAGCCAAGCGGCATGACGTTCGCATCCGCTAATTCACGTTCGATCTGATCAATAAGTGCTGCATGGGCCGTAATAAAAGCTCGCCATGCTGTAACCTGTGTCCTATCTGGTTCTTCCATCATGCCCAGAGTATAGCACAAAGTAGTTGCAATTACAACTACTTTGTGCTATACTACATGTAGTTGCAAATGCAATCAGTGTTTATGCAACTATATTCCAATCAACCTTATGCCTTTGACAGCATAATTGCGCTGCAATAAGGCATGGTTAATTTGTAAAACAGCATCATTTACTGCAATACAACAAAGGAGGCACTCAATGAGTTGGCAACTTGATTACGGACATACTCTTATTGGTTTTACCGGCAGACACCTGATGGTTTCAACTGTAAGGGGAGAGTTTGAGAAGTTTAGTGGTACAGTGGAATTCGATGAGCAGAATGTTACGCGCTCAAAGGCCGAAATACGGATCGAAGCCGCCAGTGTCAACACGCGCAATTCGCAGCGAGACGATCACTTCCGTTCGGCAGATTTCTTCGATGTGGAGCATTATCCCTACATTTACTTTAAGAGCAGGCGCGTGGTGGTGAAAGATGAGCATCACGGCCAGCTCATTGGCGATTTGACCATTCGCAATATCACGAAAGAAGTGGTATTGGATGTGGAATATGGCGGTGTGAGCCAGTCTCCCTGGAACACATACAGCGCCGGTTTCAATCTACATGCAAAGGTGAATCGCAAAGATTGGGGCCTTAACTGGAATATGGTGCTGGCTGGAGGCGGCCTGGTAGCTAGCGACGAGATAACGTTAAACATTGATCTCGAACTCACCAGGCCCGTGGAAGCGGTTGCGACTGCTGAGGAAGCTTCTGCTTGAGAGAAATCAGACTTCCTGGAGATATGCTTCAGGAAGTCTGATCCTGTGCACTATGACTCTCCGCTGCGTTCGCTGAGTGCCCATTTTGCGTCTGCTCAATATGATACGCTATCTCAGTTAACGTACCCAGGCGCTGACTGAATATCTGGGCCTGTTCGTGCAGATTATGCAGCTCCGTCGCCAGCTCATGGACCTGCCCATCAGCGATATAGATCTGCTCGTTCGCTTCATTTGTCTGCTCTTCATTGTGAGATTGTCGAGAGGGCGTTGAACTGGAGGTATGCTCAGCTTGTTCCTCACCTTGGGACGCAGGTGCCGTTCCCGTATCGCTGGAGCCTGTAGTATCTCTTTTCTCATCAGGCGTGCTGTTATCATTCCTTACCATAAAAACACTCCCCAGCACAGCCAGGATCGCAATTACGAATAGACCTCCAGTAATAAAAAATCCCATAATCTA
>WNGD01000155.1_pt1 | contig 62530 bp, 58 predicted proteins | sample 5400671 | NCBI WGS metagenome assembly WNGD01 (sample SAMN13153369, study PRJNA577476) | soil metagenome | isolation source: 40 cm soil or saprolite under grassland replicate 2 | place: USA:California | collected 2016-06-15 | reverse complement strand
TGCCGCTTCTACCAGCCCTACCAGGACCCGGCCCAGCCTCGCGTCTTCCACCTCTTCGAGATCTACGACGACGAGGACGGCTACAAGGCCCACGGCGAGTCCGAGCACTTCCAGCGGCTGGGGTTCGGCAAGGCGATCCCGGTGCTGGAGCACCGCGAACGCGCCTTCTACCACACCCTCGACGTCTGAGGCCGGGGCCGCGCATGAGGATCGCCGCGTTCGAGTTCGAGCATGGCGGGGTCGAGCGGCTCGGCCTCGTCACGGAGGATGGGGACGCGGTCCGCCCGCTGCCGCTCGGCCCCACGCTGCTGGAGTTCCTGGCGAGAATCCAGGTTGAGGGCGCGGGGGCAGCCACTGAGCTGGCCGTGCCGCTCGGCGAGGTGCGGCTGTTGCCGCCGCTGCACCCGGCGAGCATCCGCGACTTCGTCTCGTTCGAGCGCCACGTCGAGGGCGCGACCAAGGCGGTCGAGGGCAAAGAGGCAGTCCCCGAGCGCTGGTATGAGGCGCCGACTTTCCTGTTCATGAACCCCCACTCCGCGATCGGCAGCGGCGAGCTGGTGCCGATCCCACCAGGGGCCAAGCTGATGGACTACGAGCTGGAGGTCGGCGCCGTCATCGGCCGCGACGGCCGCGACCTGACCCCCGCGCAGGCCCGCGACCACATCGCTGGCTACCTGGTCGTCAACGACTGGTCGGCCAGGGACCTGCAGGCCTGGGAGATGCGCATGGGTCTCGGCCCGGCCAAGGGCAAGGACTTCGCCACCACGCTGGGCCCGTGGCTGGTGACCCCTGACGAGCTGGAGCCCTGGCGCCGCGACGCCCGCCTCGACCTCGCCATGACCGTGTCGGTGAACGGGAGCCAGCTGGGCGCCGACCGGCTGTCGCACATGGCCTGGTCGTTCGAAGAGCTGATCGCCTATGCCACGCGCGGCGCCTGGGTCCGCGCCGGCGACGTGATTGCCTCGGGGACCTGCGCGGGCGGCGCCCTGGCGGAGCTGTGGGGCCGTGCCGGCCGGCAGGAGCCACCGCCGCTGCAAGCCGGCGACGTGGTGACGATGACCGTCGAGGGCATCGGGACGATCAGCAACCAGCTCGTCGAGGGCCCACCGGAGGCCACGCCCATCCCCCCGGCCCGCCGCCTGCCAAGAGCCGACACAAGCGCCGCTATAAGTGCCGAGAAAGGAGCATGATGCGGAACAAGATCGCCTTGGAGGAGCACTACCTGACCCCGGGGCTGCTCGACGACGGCTACCGGGCGGTGGACAGGGCGGCGGGGGGCGGCCTCGTCCAGCGCCTGCTCGACACCGAGCAGTTGCGGCTGGAGGCGATGGACCGCAACGGCATCGCCACCTGTGTGCTGTCCCACTCGATCGCCGCCGCCCAAGGAGAAGCCTACCCCGGCCGCGCCGCCGCGCTCGCCAAGGAACTGAACGACGGCCTGGCTGAGCTGGTCGCTCGCCATCCTGGACGGTTCGCTGCCTTCGCGTCGATCGCCATGCACGACGGCCACACTGCCGCCGCCGAGCTGCGGCGCTGCGTGACCGAGCTCGGGTTCGTCGGCGCCCTCCTGAACGGCTACCAGAACGTCGGGGACGAAGCCACCGCGCTGTACTACGACGACCTCCGCTGCGACCCGTTCTGGGAGGCGGCCGAGGACCTCTCGGTCCCGGTCTACCTTCACCCCCGCTTCGCCCCCCCAGACCAGCAGCGGATCTACGAGGGCTACCGGGTGATGGCCAGCGCGGCCTGGGGGTTCGGCGTGGAGACCGCGGGGCACGCCCTCCGGCTCATCATCAGCGGCGTCTTCGAACGGCACCCGGGCCTGACCATGATCCTGGGCCACCTCGGCGAGACGCTCCCATACGCCATCGGCCGCTTCGACCAGTGCTTCGCCCGCGACGCGCCGGACCAGAAGCTGATCTCACAACCGCCCTCGCACTACTTCCAGCAGAACTTCTACGTGACCACCTCTGGGTTCTTCCACACCCGCGCACTCCAGGCCGCGATCGCCGAACTGGGCGTCGACCGCGTGATGTTCTCGGTCGACTATCCCTTCGAGAATCCCGACGTCGGCGCCAACTGGTTCGACAACCTGTCCCTCGACCCCGCCGACCACGCCAAGATCGGCCGGGACAACGCCGCCCGCCTCCTGGGGTTGCCTCTCCCGTAAAGCAAAAGGGATTGCGAGGGCAGCCTGTATCATCCGACAGTTAGCCCGAACATCCCCTTTGCAGGAGGCATCCGTGCCCGAGATCCAGGTCAAGCTCCCCGACGGCGCTGTGCGGCAGGTCGCTGCCGGCACCACCCCGGCCGAGCTGCTGGACACTACGGGCATGGCCACGGGTGTGGTGGCGGCGCTGGTCGACGGCGAGCCATGGGACCTCGGCCGCGGCCTTGACCGCGACGCCAGCGTCGCGCCCATGCCAGCCGCAAGCGAGCAGGGCCGGGCGGTGCTGCGCCACTCGGCCGCCCACGTCCTCGCCCAGGCGGTCACCGACCTGTACCCAGGCGCCAAGTACGCCATCGGGCCGGCGATCGAGGACGGCTTCTACTACGACTTCGACGTGGCCGAGCCGTTCACGCCCGAGGACCTGGAGCGGATCGAGGCACGCATGCGGGAGCTGATCGCGGCCGGGCAGCCGTTCGTGCGCGAGGAGTTGTCCCGCGAGCAGGGCTTGGCGCTGTTTGCCGATCAGCCCTACAAGCTAGAGATCATCCAGGCCGCCGACGAGGGCGAAGGCAAGGAAGCCGGTGCGGGGCCGGTGGTGTCGGTGTACCGCAACAACGGCTGGGCCGACCTGTGCCGCGGCCCCCACCTGCCCAGTACCCGCGCCATCCCCAGCAAGGGCTTCAAGCTGCTGCGGATCGCAGGGGCCTACTGGCGCGGGGACGAGACCCGCCAGCAGCTGCAGCGGATCTACGGCACCGCCTGGGAGTCGGAGCAGGCACTGGCCGAGTACCTGCACCGGCTGGAGGAGGCCGAGCGCCGCGACCACCGCCGCCTCGGGCTGGAGTTGGACCTGTTCCACTTCCCGCCGGAGATCGGCTCGGGCCTGCCGGTCTTCCACCCCAAGGGCGGGCTGCTGCGCAAGCTGATGGAGGACTACTCGCGCGCCGAGCACGAGCAGGGCGGCTACTCGTTTGTGTGGACCCCGCACCTGACCAAGGAGACCCTGTTCGAGACCTCGGGGCATCTTGGCTGGTACGCCGAGAGCATGTACCCGCCGATGGAGCTTGAGGGCACGCGCTATTACCCCAAGCCGATGAACTGCCCTATGCATATCCTGATCTACAAGGCCCGGGGCCGCTCCTACCGGGAGCTGCCGATGCGGCTGTTCGAGTTCGGGACCGTCTACCGCTTCGAGCGCTCCGGGGTGATCCACGGCCTGGCACGGGTGCGGGGGATCACCCAAGACGACGCCCACATCTTCTGCGCCCGCGACCAGCTCGCCCCGGAGCTTGCCAGCCTGCTGGCGTTCACCCTGCGGCTGCTACGGACCTTCGGGTTGACCGAGTTCGAGGCCGAGCTGTCCACCCGGCCCGACAAGTTCGTCGGCACCGTTGAGGAGTGGGACCAGGCCGAGGCTGCCCTCAAGCAGGTCCTTGACGCCTCGGGGGTCAAGTACGTCGTGGCTGAGGGCGAGGGGGCCTTCTATGCCCCCAAGATCGACGTGCACATCCGCGACGCGATCGGGCGGCGCTGGCAGCTGTCGACCCTGCAGGTCGACTTCCAGCTGCCGCAGCGCTTCGACCTGGAATACACCGGCGCTGACAACCAGCGCCACCGGCCGTTCATGATCCACCGGGCATTGTTCGGGTCGGTGGAGCGCTTCATGGCCATCCTGCTGGAGCACTACGCCGGCGCGCTGCCCCCGTGGCTGTCGCCGGTCCAGGTCCAGCTCATCCCCATCGCCGACCGCCACCTCGGCTACGCCACCGTGGTCCGGGACGCGCTCGCCGCTGCCGGGCTGCGGGCCGAGATCGACGACTCCAGCGGGCGGATGCAGGCCAAGGTCCGCGACGCCCAGCTCGCCAAGGTCCCCTACATCCTGGTGCTCGGCGACCGCGACCAGCAGGCCGAGGCCGTCAGCGTGCGCCTACTGGACGGCTCCGAGCGGCGCGGGGTCCCGCTGGCCGAGTTCGTCTCCCACCTGACGGCCACGGTCACGGCCAAGGAGCTGGCCAGCCTGCCGCCAGCTCCTCCCAGCTCGTCGTGAACTTCCGGGCTACTGCTTCGACGACGCCATCCAGCCGGCGATCTGCGCACGTGAGTTGAATCCGAGCTTGTTGAGGATGCCGCGGACGTGGCTGTCGACAGTGCGCTCGGAAATGAACAGGCGCGCTCCGATCTGCTTGTTGCTCAGACCGTCGGCGACCAGCCGCGCGACGTCGGCTTCCCGCTTCCCGAGTGGCGCCACGCTCCCGTCGTCCGAAGTCGCGGCGGCGGCAGGATCTGGCTGGCCGAGCGCCAGCCGGATCGCGGTGTCCCGGCGCAGGCCCTTTCCGGCCGTGAACTCGGCCTCGAATCTTGCCGCTCCAAGTGCTGCGACCGCCGACGCTTCGGCCTGGGCCACGAGCGGAGCGAGGGTCGCGATGACGGTCGCGCCAGCCTCGGTTCGCACAGTTTCGGCGGCCCCGAGCAGCTGCGATGCGAGCCGCGCCTGGCCAGCAGCTGCGGCGCAGCACCCCAGGGCGTCGAGCAGGCAGTACTGCGCCACCCGGTCATCGAGTTGCTGAGCGATCCCCAGCGCTTCCGCGAACCGCGGCTGCGAGCGATCGAGATCACCGGCCATCAGCGTGGCGACGCCAAGGTTGAGCAGCATCATTTCCAGACTGTAGAGGTCGCCTGCTGCCCGGCTGAGCCGCGCGCCTTCGGTCGCCGCGGCGCTGACCGCCGCAACATCGCCCTCGAACATGCCGTTGAGTGCTCGCGCCTGGAGCAGCGAGACCGTCGCGGCGACGTCATCGATGCTCGTCGTCACGACGAGACTCTCGTCGAGCAGGCGCCTGGCAGCAGCGCGATCACCGGCCATGTTCGCGGCGACCGATGCCATCGAGAGCGCGTGGGACAGTAGCGGGAGATTTCCCACCTCCCGCGCCGCCGGTATCGCCTGGTCGAACGCTGGCCTGGCAGCTGCCGGATCGCTCTGCAGCACGGCCAGGAATCCGCGGATAAAGTACGCGAATCCGGGCACCACCGCGTTGCCACCTCCGGACGGTGCGGAGGCGAGCAGCTCGTCGAGCCACCGAACACCTTCGGTGGTGGCGCGCGTGGCCCAATACCAGCTGAGGGAGCAGGCGAGGTCGATTCCACGCACGAAATCCGCATGCAGCAGGCATCGCTGCAGGACTGATCGGATGTTGTCGATCTCCAACTCCATCCATTCGAGCCACGCCAGTAGCCGATAGCGGTTTTGCTCCGCGAATTGCCGGCACGTGGCGACGTAGTAGTCGGCGCAGCGCCGTTCGACGACGTCCTGCTCGCCGGCCTCCCGGAGCTTGAGGCGGGTGTATTCGCGCATCGTCTCGTGCAGCCGGTAGCAGGCGCGGCCCTTGGCGTCCTCCTTCGTCACCAGGGACTTGTCGACCAGCGATGACAGGAGATCCAAGGTGTGCGTTGCCGGAACGTCGCTGGAAGTGCAGACCGCCTCGACGTCTTCCAGGGAGAACCTGCCCGCGAACACACATAACCGCCGCAGGAGCGCCCGCTCGTCCGCCTCCAGCAGATCGTGGCTCCAGTCGATCGTGGTCCGGAGCGTTTGGTGACGGGGGAGAGCGTCGCGGCTGGGCCCTGTCAGCAGACCGAACCGATCGGTCAAGCGTTCGAGGATCTGCTCAGCAGTCAGGACGCGCGTTCTGACCGCCGCAAGCTCAATCGCCAACGGTAGACCGTCCAGCCGGCCGCACAGCGCTACCACGGCCGCCTGATTGGAGGCGGTCAGGTCGAACGTACCGGAGGCCGCCGCCGCTCTCTCCGAAAACAGCATGACCGCCTCGTTCTGCCGCAGCTGCGTGAGCGGCGGCGGCGCGGCGGCGTGTGCCGCGGGCAGTTCGAGCGGCGGGACGGGAATCACCTGCTCACCCGACACCGACAACGGCTCGCGGCTGGTGGCGATCACCCGCACGCCAGGCGCAGCTCGGATGACCTCGGTCACCAGCCGGGCGGCCGCGCCGAGCAGGTGCTCACAGTTGTCCACCACCAGCAGGAGTTCCTTGTCCCGCAGGTAGGCCAGCAGCAGGGGCAGCGGCTCGGTCGCGGTTTGGTCCCGCAGGTCCAGGGCCGCCACAACGGCATTGCCGACCAGGGCGGGATCCCGAACTTCCGCGAGCTCGACCATCCAGGCGCCACCCGGGAAGCCACGCGCGAGATCGGCCGCAATCCGGAGCGCCAAGCGGCTCTTGCCGACACCGCCCGGCCCGGCAAGGCTGACCAGGCGGGCAGCGGTGAGCTTCCGTCGAAGTTCTGCGAGTTCGCGGCGGCGGCCGATGAAGCTCGACGCCTCGGCCGGCAAATTGCCCGACCGGCGCGTGGGTCTGACCATCGTGATGAGAAGGCTATCACGGCAGAAAGTCGCCGAGACCGGCCGACTCAGTACCTCATCAGTGATTCCACCGATTTCAGGCCTCGGCCCGCTGCCTAGGCTAGCGAGCAGAACTGGGGGGCTACCGATAGAACAGCCGGTTGACGAAGGTCGAGGTGGGGAACCGAATGCATGGTATCGCCAGGATTTTGTGCGGGCGCTGGACGAAATGGGCGGTGCTCGCCGCGTGGGTGGTCGTGTTCATCGTGGCCGGGCCGCTCGCCGGCAAGCTACAGGGCGCCGAGAAAAACGACGCGTCCGCCTCGCTGCCCAAGAATGCCGAGTCCACCCGCGTAGTCGGCCTGGCCAAGCGGTTCACCCCGAGCGATACCGTCCCCGCGCTGGTGGTGTACGAGCGCGACGGCGCGGTCAGCGCCGCCGACCAGGCCAAGGTGGCCGCCGACGTGCGGCGCTTCGCAGGGGTCGACAACATCGGCGGCCAGGTCGTCGGCCCGATCCTGGCCCAGGACGGCGCGGCCCTCCAGGTGGTCGTCCCGATCAGGACGGGCAATGAGGGGTCGGTTGCAATCGACCCGGCGGTCAAGCAGATCCGCGCCATCGCCCGCGACGGCAACGGCGGCAGTGGCAGTGGCCTGCGGGTGTACGTGACCGGTCCGGCTGGCTATGCCACCGCCTTCAGCGACGTGCTCAAGGGAATCGACTCGACGCTGGTGTACATCACCGCGGCGATCGTCATCGTCATACTGCTGCTCACCTACCGCAGCCCCGTGCTATGGCTGTTGCCGGTGGTCGGCGTGATCATCGCGCTCACCGCCGCGCAGGCGGTGATCTACCTGCTGGCCAGGCATGCTGGGCTGACCGTCAACGACCTGAGCGCGTTCATCCTGACAGTGCTGGTGTTCGGTGCGGGCACCGACTACGCGCTGCTGCTGATCGCCCGCTACCGGGAGGAGCTGCGCCGCCACGCCGACCGGCACGAGGCGATGGCCGAGGCGCTGCACCGCGCGGGACCCACGATCATCGCAAGCGGCTCCACCGTGGTGCTCAGCCTGCTGTGCCTGCTGGTCGCCGAGCTGGCATCCATCAAGAGCCTCGGGCCGGTGACGGCGATCGGCATCGCGGTCGGCCTGCTTGCCATGCTCACCCTGCTGCCCGCGTTGCTGGTCATATTCGGGCGCTGGATCTTCTGGCCTGTCCGGCCGACCCTGGGCTCGCCCGAGCCGACCGAGCGCGGCGTGTGGGCGCGTATCGGCGCGCGTATGGCCCGCCGCCCACGGATGGTGTGGCTGGTGACGGCTGCGGTCCTCGGGGCCATGGCGTTCGGCCTGACCGGGCTCAAAGCTAACAACCTGGTCCAGAACAAGGACGTGTTCCGCACCAAGCCCGAGGCTGTGACAGGGGAGCTGGCCCTCGACCGGCATTTCCCGGCCGGGGCCGGCGACCCGGTCCAGGTGATCGGCCGGGCCGCCGCCGCCCCGCAGTTGCGGTCCGCCACGGCGGACACCCCAGGAATCACTGCCGTCAGCGCGCCGCTGACTCGCGACGGCCTCAGCTACCTTGAGGGCACGCTCACCAGCAGCACCGACAGTCAGGCGTCGCTCGCGACCGTTGACGGGCTGCGTTCGAGGGTGCACGCGATCGCCGGAGCCGACGGGCTGGTCGGTGGCAGCAGCGCGATCAACCTCGACACCCAGCGCGCAGCCCGGCGCGACCGGAACCTGGTCGTCCCGCTGGTGCTGGTGGTGGTGTTCGTCATCCTCGCGCTGGTGCTGCGCGCGCTGGTCGCCCCGCTGCTCCTGGCCGGGACCGTGGTGCTGTCGTTCGCGGCGGCGCTCGGGATGAGCGCCCTGGTCTGGGACCACGTCTTCCATTTCGCTGGAGCCGATCCGGCGATCCCGCTGTTCGCCTTCGTGTTCCTGGTCGCGCTCGGCGTCGACTACAACATCTTCCTGATGACCCGAGTCCACGAGGAGAGCAGGCGCCACGGCACGCGCCGGGGCGCCCTGATCGGCCTCGCGGCCACGGGCGGCGTCATCACCTCCGCCGGCCTGGTGCTCGCGGGGACCTTCACGGCCCTCGGCAGCCTGCCGGTGGTCCTCGCGACCGAGATCGGCTTCGTGGTGGCGTTCGGCGTGCTGCTCGACACCTTCGTGGTCCGCTCAGTGCTGGTCAGCGCCCTCAACCTCGACGTCGGGCGCTGGCTGTGGTGGCCGAGCGGACTGTGCCGCCACCCGGACGTCGACCTCGACGAGCTCGAGGACGACCAGCCGGCAAGACTCTCCACCTGAGCCTCGGTCCCGCGGGTCAGATACTGGTTGCGCCGTACCAGGTCCTTGCCGGTAAGATGCCCTGCACCCTCGACGAGGGCCTGTAGCTCAGGCGGTTAGAGCGCTGCCCTGATAAGGCAGAGGTCCGAGGTTCAAGTCCTCGCAGGCCCACCACACCCCCAATGACCAGCGGCGACGCTGGTCATTTTCATGTCTGGTAATGCCCGCCGGAGCGCTAGCGAGTAGTGCGCGCCGGTCTGGTCGCGGTGTGTTTCACGTGGAACAAGCCGGGGAGGCAGGCGTGCCAGGGGCTAGGGCGAGGAGGCTGGCGTTCCGGTCCCGGTTCCGTTCCCGGTTGCCGCTGGTGGCGTGGCGCGGCAGGTGGCGCACTGGCCCGAGATGGGGTGGTGGCTGAAGTCAGGGCGGAAGTCGTGCTCGCGCTGGACCGACTGCTCCAGGCGGCGCAGCAGCGCCTGAGAGACCTCTTGCTCCTTGCCGCAGGTCGAGCAGGTCAGGTGGGCGTGCCGTGCGCTGGTGACCTGGTGGTAGCCGACGCCATGCTCCAAGTGCACGTGTGCCAGCACGCCCAACTCCTCCAGGCGCTCCAGGGTGCGATACACAGTGGAGGCACTCACGCCGGGGACCCGCGCCTGGACCTGCTCGATCACCCGCAGGGGGACCACATACCCCGGCGTGGTCATGATCTGCTCGACGATCGCGATCCGCTGGGGAGTCATCCGCACTCCTTGGGAGCGCAGCAACTCAATCGTGTGCACGAGCGTGGTCTCAGTCATGACAGAAGTGTATCACTTGCAGCTGCAAGTGATCGCAACTAGGAGCAGGTGGGAGCTGTCATGCTACTCTTGACTAGTTGCAAGTAGGGTGCAGTTATCAGGTACTCGCTGTCAGCGACAGCGAGTTGGCAGCTAGTTGAGCAGAAGAGGAGCAGCGATGGCCGTCGACGCCCAACCCGTTCAGCTCGCTCCACGGCTGCTGGAGCGCGTGCTCGGCCTGTTCACTCCGGCTGAGTGGGGCAGGCTTGGCGGCATGTATGGGTTCGTTGTGCTCCTGCATGTGCTTGGCTGGGGCCTGTTCGTGGGGGTGGCATCCAAGTACCCGGCGTTCGCCGGCGCGGGTGTGCTCGCCTACACCTTCGGCCTGCGCCACGCCTTCGACGCTGACCACATCTCCGCCATCGACGACACCACTCGCTTCATGCTGCAGAAGGGCAAGCGGCCACTCGGGGTCGGGTTCTTCTTCTCGCTCGGCCACTCGAGCGTCGTGTTCTCGCTGGCGTTCGCCTTGGCGGTGGCGGCCAAGGCGGTTGAGTCGCGCATCCCTGGATGGCAGCACGCCGGCGGCACCATCGGCGCCAGCATCTCAGGCCTGTTCCTGTGGCTGATCGGCGTGCTCAACCTGATCGTGCTGCTGGAGATCATCCGCATCTGGCGAAGGATGAAGCAAGGTGCCTACCACCGCGAACACCTAGAGGAGTTGCTGCTGCAGCGCGGCTTCGTCAACCGCATCCTTGGGGGGCGGGCCCAGAAGCTCATCAATCACTCCTGGCAGATGTACCCGCTGGGCATCCTGTTCGGGCTGGGCTTCGATACCGCCAGCGAGGTTGGCCTGCTGGCCCTGACCGCCGGGGTCGCCACCGGCAAGGTCTCCTTCTGGGCGGTGATCTCGCTGCCGCTGCTGTTCGCGGCTGGGATGAGCTTGATGGACACCACCGATGGCGCGCTGATGAGCAAGGCCTACGACTGGGCGTTCGCAAGCCCGCTCAGGAAGATCTGGTACAACATCACCACCACCGGCCTGTCGGTCGCCGTCGCGCTGCTGATCGGCACGATCGAGATCCTCCAGGTCCTCAGCGGCCAACTCCGCTGGCGTGGCGCGTTCTTCGACTTCCTCAACGACAAGCTCGATTTCGGCGTGCTCGGCTACATCATCGTGGGCATGTTCCTGGCCGCCTGGATCGGCTCCGTGCTGCTGTGGAAGGTCCGCCGCGTCGAGGAGCGCTTCGGCGACCGCATCGCCGAGGTGTGAGCTGGCCGGCAGCGACGCCAAACGCAGGCTCAGCTGTGGGCGCAGTGGTCGCATGCCTTCCTGAGCGACCGCTTGAGCTTCTTCCCCGTCTGCTCGGTGAATTCCTCGTGCTCGCAGTGCGCACACCTGCGAACGGGATCATACGCATCCTCCGGAGGCGGCTGCCGCCATACACCTTGGGTGATATGGCGGCAATGGATGCAGCTATCCAAGTGCAGGGGACGTCCGACAAGAGGCATGGCACCGATCCTGCGGTGGCATTCGCACCGAGGAGCGGATTCTTGACGGTTTGCTCCTGCGGATCAAGCGACACTCGCCGTATCGCGATGCCGTATCAGCCGACCGAGACGGAGACCACGTCCATCAGGCCGTCATACCAGTCGCCGCCGCCTGACTTCGCCCCAAGCGAGAGCGGGGAGGCGTTGGTGATCGACCCGATCGTCACCGACTTGCCAAAGGTCTGCCCGTCCACCACCAACTGGATCGCGTTCGCCGTCTTGTTGCAGCTCAGCGTGTGCCAGGCGTTGTCAGCCAAGTTGGGTCCGGCGGTCAGGACGGCCTTGCCCGCCGATCCGTGGAAGAAGCAGCTCGCCTTGCCGGTGGTGCGGCCGTTCCTGGCAACGATCTCCAGCTTGTAGGCCCCGCCGGGGGTGCCGCGCAGGAGGTCGTAGTCACCGACGGCGACGCTGGGCACATTGGAGAACTTCACATGGACGGTGAAGCTGAAATCGGCGTTGCCGATGCCGAAGTTGCCAGAAGACGGCACCACTGCCTTCGAGCTGCTGCCGTTGAAGCGGTAGGCGTTGCCCTGGAAGCCTGCCACCCCGGTTTGAACATTGGTCAGGTTCCCAGTGTGCCCACCGGCGCTGTCTGCCATGGTGCCGGCGCCTGCTGCCTCGTCCATATGCCAGAGTGCGACTGTGGTACCAGCGGCGCCAGCCTTCGGGACCACCAGGGCGGCAGCGCCGGCCAGGGGGGCGAGCAGAAGCAGTGCAACCGGCAGGAACCGAACTCTGCGCATTGGTTATCCTTGCGGTAGGCGACGGATGAACTCCTTTTACGTGATTGGCGATCTCGACGACGAGCCGCAGCCGCTGTAGCGGGATTCAGCCGGGGTGCCTACTGATGCCTATGCAGTGATGACGCGGTTTCGAGCGCCGCGCAGCCCATCGTGCGGGCCCGGAAGCGCGCGATGACCGAAGGGCGGCTAAGATCCGCTCTGGCCTGCGGGGAACTTAACTTCTTCTGAGGAGGACGAGATGGCACGCGAGCGGACGAACGACGGCGGCGTCGACGCTGACCTGGTGCCCAGCCACACCCACGGATTCGAGCACGAGCACAAGCCAAGAAGGGCTCGCAAGCTCGCCCTCCTCCTCGCTATCACCGGCGGAGCCCTCTACCTGCTCCGCCGCAGCCAACGCCACGCCGAAATCGAGGAGGGCGTCTGGCACGAAGCCTCCAGCTCCTGAACCGCTATCCTGAACAGAGGCGGCCCCACCAGACCCACCAGCGCAACGGCCGCCTCCGCGGGGATGTAGCTCAGCTGGAAGAGCACCTGCTTTGCAAGCAGGGGGTCGTGGGTTCGAGTCCCATCATCTCCACAACCTCCCGCCCTGGTGGGAGGCCACTTGGCCGTTGTGGACGGCGACCCACAGCACGGCTTCCGATGATAGGGATGGTGGCGGTCATGGCCGCGAAACGCAGCAACCCAATCCGGCCAAGCACCGAGCCGGCGGTCCGCTCTTTCGGTGAGAACCGGCCGTGCCGGGCACCGGGCTGTGCCACCAGGCTGTCGCGCTACAACCCAGACGAGTACTGCTCCATCCATCGGGACCAGATCCCTGCGCAGCCGATCGTCCGGCGTGCGCGGAGCGGCTGAGGACTGGATCCGCACGACCTCGTGACTGTGGGGGCCGTCGTGTACGTTTGTGGTGCTAGAGGCTGCACTAGGTGCTGGCGGCGGATCGGGGATGAGTGCTGGTGGGTGATCTCGGCGCGACGAAGACGGACCGGGCGGCGCGCGGTGCAGGCGTCGAAGCGGAGCTTGAGCAGTATCGGCGGGAGTTGACCGGGTACTGCTATCGGATGCTTGGCTCAGCGTTCGAGGCCGAGGATGCCGTACAGGAGACCTTGGTGCGGGCCTGGCGGGGGCTTGACCGGTTCGAGGGACGGGCCGCGCTGCGGTCGTGGCTGTACCGCATCGCCACGAATGTCTGCCTGGACATGCTGGGCAGCAGGCAGCGGCGTGCTCTCCCCATGGACCTGGGTCCTGCCGCGACGGCGAGTTCCCCGGTCCCCGACCCGCTGCCGGAGGTGAGCTGGCTCGGTCCGATCCCCGACGGCCGGGTTCTGGCGGACGGCGGCGACCCCGCCGAGGTGGCGGTCGCGCGGGAGACGATCCGCTTGGCGTTCGTCGCCGCGCTGCAGCATCTGGCGCCGCGCCAGCGTGCCGTGTTGATCCTGCGGGAAGTGCTGAGCTGGCCGGCGAGCGAGGTCGCTGAGTTGCTGGAGACCTCCGTCGCATCGGTCAACAGCGCGCTGCAGCGGGCGCGAGCGACGCTTGCCAGCGTCGGCGCGGCCGAAACCGATACCCTGCAGCCGCTGGATAAGGCGCAGCGGGCACTGCTGGCCCGCTACGTCGATGCCTTCGAGCGCTATGACATGGATTCGCTCGCGTCGTTGCTGCATGAGGACGTGACCATGCAGATGCCGCCGCTGGAGCTGTGGCTGCGCGGTCACGCCGATATCCGGGCATGGATGCTCGGCACCGGCAGCGGCTGCCGCGGCTCGCGCCTGGTCCCGACCGTGGCAAACGGCATCCCGGCGTTCGGGCAGTACCGGCCCAGTGGCCCAGGCGGCCGGTATGAGCCGTGGGCGCTGCAGGTGATCGAGATCTCAGCCGGTCGGATCGTCGGGCTGAACCAGTTCCTGGACACCGAGCGGCTGTTCCCGCTGTTCGGCCTGCCACCCCGGCTCGAGCCCTAGGGCGGCTCCGGCCCGGTGCCGTGGTACAGCGGCAGGACTTCATTCAACCCAGTCAGGGCCAGCAATTCCCCCAGCTGAGGGCCAGCGCGGAGCAGTCGTATCCGGCGGCCGTGCCGCCGGGCGGCGAGCTGCAGGCAAGCGAGCGCCTCGATAATGACAGCGTCCGGGTCGGTGATCGCGCCAACGTCGCAGAGCACCAGGGCACTGTCAGCGTCGCTGTCAGCGTCGCTGTCGCGAAAGAGCGCGAGGAGCTGCTCGCAGAGCCCGGGGATGTCGGCGCGGGTAAGTTCCGGGCGCAGCGCCACTACCGCCGCACCCGGCGGTAGTGGCGGTTCGTGTCCTCCCCCGAAGCACGGCGGCTGGTCGTCGTGGGGCGGGATGGTCAGCCTCCAGTCATGGGTGCCCATGCGGGATAGACCAGCCAGCCGAGTGAAACTCATCGCGGATTCGCTACTGCTCGTCCTCGTTCTGGAAGGACTCCAGTAGTTCCTTGCGGAGCAGGTCGGTTCGTACTGTCAGCGCGCCCAGCAACTCCTCGTCGTTGAGGCCGGCGGTGGTGCGGAACGCCCAGGAGGCGCGGCCGTCCTCGTCGAGGCACTTCACCAGCACGATCCCTTCGAGCGCGGTCCAGCCAGCCGGTAGCGGGTGGACATGCAAGCCGCCGAGCACCTGCTCGATCGGCTTGCGCCCCTGGTCGCTGTCGCTGTGCTCCATGGGCGTAGTCTGCCAGACGGTCACCGCAGCCGTGTGCAGTTGTCCACAGGCTGGGCCTTCGTGCAGGTCAGGGGGTTCGGGGGCACGGTTCCGCGGCCGGAAGGCCGGCGAGCCGATCCCATGGTTGCCGCCGGGCCCCGATGAATCAGGGCTGTGGATAACCGAATCATTGTGAGCGGGTCCTGTGCCAGACTTCCCTTGGCGCTGTCGGACGAGGAGGTGGGTCAAAGGGACACCAGAACCGGAATACGCCATCGACAACTACAGAGTGAGATTGGCGCGGCGACGGTGGACGGGACGCTGCGCGTGACGTGGATGATGCTGCCCGGTCAGCGGCCATGGCGGGAGTTGCACTGGTTGTCGCTGATGCCGGGAGCGGAGGTCACAGCGGTGGGGGATCCACGGCCAGCCGAGGCCGTGGCCTTTGTCCGACGGCCGTACCAGCGGCTGACGCGGCGCTTCGTCGAAGCGGGCGCGCTCGCGTGGCTACGTGACCTGGACGCGGTTCCGAGCCTGCGCCGGGAGGGCTGGCTGGCTTCGCTGGAGCTTTGCTCCTTGGTAACCGGGCAGGTAAGCGCGATCGCACGGCGGCGGGGTCAGCGTCAGGCGGTGCTGGTCTGGGGGAACGATCCGGATGCCCTGCTCTACCGGCTCCCGCCGTACCGGCAGGCTCTGAACCAGGCGCGTGCCGCCGACCTGTTCATCTGCTTTATCGAGGCGGCGCGCGACCACTGCCTGGAGCTTGGCCTGCCCGGCGAGCGCTGCGTCGTGGTAGCGCCTGGAGTGGACACGGAGCTGTTCCACCCTGCTGTGGAGCCGGTGGCCGAGCCGGTGGCGATCTTCGCCTCGCCGCTGACCGGCAGCAAGGGCATCGATCGCGTGCTGGACGCCTTCCGGCTGGTACGCAGGCGCCTTCCCGAAGCTCGCCTTGAGGTGGTCGGTCGGGGCCCTCTGGAAGGACTGGTGCGGCGTGAGGCCGCCAGGCCTGGCAGCGGCGTCGCCTTCTGCGGCTTCCACGATCGTCCCGGAGTGGCGGCGGCGCTGCGCCGAGCGGCCTTGTTTGTGACCGCGCCCCGGGCCAACCTGACCTGGAATGAGCAGTTCGGCATCGCCTACGTCGAGGCCATGGCGAGCGGCCTGCCGGTGGTGACCACCATCTGTGGCACCAACTATGAGGCGGTACGGCTCCCGAACCAGCGTGTCCCCGACGAGGTCGAAGCCATCGCGGAGGCCCTGCTCGACTTCCTGGCCGACCCGGCACGACGCGCCGAGGTTGGTGCCGCCAACCGCCGCTACGCCCTCCAGCACTACGAGCTGCGGCGCCAGTGTGCTCAGCTGGGTGCCGCCTTCCGGGCGGCCTCCAGGGAGTAGCGAGGGATCAGTCGCGCGCGCCTGGCCCTGCCCTGCTGCGGAGGGCCTCGCGGACCTCACCGCGGACCTCGCGCAGGATGCCGAGGACCAGCAGCGTCAGCGCGGTCCCCGCCAGGTAGTGGGCGACCAGGTTGCGGGAGACGAAGTCGGGGGTGAGCGTCGCCCTGCCCGGCAGGCCACCGACCAGCACAGTGACCGGGACGAGCGCGAACAGCAGCACCGCGCCGCGCAGCAGCTCCCGCGGTGTGGGCGCACGGACCAGGTCGTACGCCACGATGGCCCCGCCAGCCAGCACCCCCACCCGGCCGCCGAGCAGCGACAGCAGCCCGACCAGGACCACCCAGCCAGCGACCGACCGTGGCTGCACCGGATTCATGGGGATTCTCCCCCTGATCCTGGGCTCGGGCCTGATGGGAGAGCGGGATCGTCGCGCTGCGGCTCGGGCTCAGGCTCGGGGTCGAGGGCAGGGCCATGCCGGCTCGGCCTTGGAGTCCCCAGGGGCTCCGGGATACCGCGGCTACCAGCGCCAGGTCCGGGACGGCGCAACCGGCCGGCGGCCAGGAGCAGAACCACCAGGGCGAGCCCGGCGAGCGAGGCGTAGAGCGCCAGGTCGGCTTGGCGCTGGGGTCCGAACGCGACGGTGATCTGATGGGGTCCGGTGCTGGTGATGCGCCAGCCGACCGAGTAGCCGTCGAGCACGACCGGGGGACCGAGCGGCTGGCCGTCCATGGTGGCGCGCCAGCGCGAGTCGTAGCCCTGCCCAAGCACCAGGTACCAGGGGCCGTTCGCCGCCTCGCTGGAGATGGTGCTCCGGGTCGCGTTCGAGGAGGTGACGGTAAGGCGGGGGATCGCCGACCCGGTCGCGGCCCCGGTGCCGCCCGCGCCGACCGCACCGTTGCCGGGGATACCCGGAGACGCCAGGTCGAGCAGGTTGACCAGCCAGCCGCTGCCGGAGCGGAGCTGGTGCTCGCCGGGACCAAGGGACAGCCGCTGCCCGTTGCAGGCCGTGACCGGCAGCGACGTCCCCTTGGCGAGCTGCTGCAGGGTGCCCTTGAGGCTGACCTTGAGCGGTGCCCCGTCCACGGTGGCCAGCTGCACGCAGCCGTGCAGCGTGGTGCCGGCGTCGTTCACGGTGGGCAGGTGGGCGTTGCCAACCTGGACCTCGCTGACGCGGACCTGGCTGCCGAGCCCCGCGACCTTGGTGAGAGTGAGGCGCAGTTGCCGGATCGGCTGGCGTGGCACCGGGATGGTGACCGACCCCTCGCGCAGGTGGACCGGGATCGGCTTGCCACCATTCAGCGACAGCTGAGCCTCGGTGGCGACGCGGGCGCCGGTCAGGCTCTTGGGGATGGACTGCACCACGGTGACGTGGTTGACGGTCTGGGCGGGCACCCGCAGGTCGATCCACTCGCCTTCACCGTTGTGGTCGCCGCCGGGGATCCAGGCGGTGTCCGGGTTGCCGTCCAGGGCAGCCGAGGCCCGCACGTCGATGGAGTCGAAGAGGCGCGAGGACGAGGTCGCCACGATCGAGGGGGAGGCGCCGGCGAGCTGGTCGACCAGCGGCTCCGGCAAGTCGGCGCCCGCCTGGGCTTGGCCGGTGACCGTGAAGCTGCGCGCGTCCGGCAGCCAGAACTGCCGGTTCAGGGCACGCTCCTCGTCGTCGCTGGCGCTGGACGGGTCGCCTGCGGCACGGGCCAAGACCACGTCGAGGGGGGTCGCGGCGAGGCGGCCGCGGTCGCCGGCATCGAGTCCCGAGGCGATCTGGCGGATGCGCTCCGGCAGCCGCGCGACCTCGGTGACCTGCACGCCCGGCACGCCGATCTCCCAGAAACCGACCGGGTTAAGACCGGGACCGCCGCGGGTGCCGGTGATCTCGACCGTGACCGACTGCGTGGTGGTGGCCGGGAACTTGACGGTCACCTGCGACTGCGCCGGGACCGGCGCGTCGATGGCGCCGCCGTCGAGGTGGATGCGCACCGAGGCGATCTGGACCGGTCCGCCGAGCACCGGACGCAGCGTCAAGTGGGCGAGCTTCACCGGATGGTCGAGGCGCAGCGTGATCGACTGGCCCACGGCGGCGCCGAAGTTGCCGGTGAGCCAGGCGGTGCGTGGGTCGCCGTCGAAGGCGGAGGTCGCCTTGCCCCACGGCACCAGCCCAAACACGGTGCCGGAGCTGGTCGCGCTCACCGAGCTGGCACCTTCGAGGCGGGCCACGGTCTGCGCCGAGGAATCACCGAACAGCGATAGCGTGGACGAGCCGTCGAGGCTCTGGTCGGCGGGGAGGGTCGGCGACCACGCCGCGTTGGTGTGGTGCAGGTCCCAGATGCGCCGCCGGTTGGTGTCGGACAGCACGATGTGGGCGCCGTCGTCGAGGGCGATCGCGGCCTCGTCCGGGCTCATCGAGCCGAGCAGGCGGAAGCTCGGCTGCTTTGCCAGCAGCCCGAGCGAGGCAAGCGACGGCAGGGCGAACGAGTCGCCGTCGACCAGGAGCGCCCCCTCGACCGGCTCGGCACGGACGATCGCCGGTGATCCACTGGTCACTGCGTAGCGTTGCAGCGGGGGCAGGGCCGTCTGCCCGCTGATGCCGGGTGCGAGCGTGTTCTCACCAGGGCGGCCGTAGCTCCGCTCCAGGCGCAGGTTCGGGTCGGCAGCGAGGCCTTTGGCCAGCAGCGACGGCTGCACGCCACCGGAGCGCTCCCAGGCGAGGTCGTTGCGCACCAGGACCTCGCTAGCGCCCAGGTAGCGGGCCATGGCCGACACCACGCCGCCCGACGGCACGCCGCTGGCGAGCGGCACGTCGAGGGCTGCGAGGAAGTTGCTCTGCAGGTCGGAGCCGTTGGGTGCGGTCGAGCGCAGCACCGACGGCCGCGACAGCAGCGACACGTTCAGGTCGTCCGGTCCCTGTAGGCCCCAGCGGTAGTCGGACTGGACCTCGCCGGGGAGAAACAGCACCCGGGAGGCGGCGCCGCTGGCGTTCAGGTCGGCCGCCGCCTGCTGCCAGTAGGCGGGGAGGTGGGAGCCCTGTGCCGCGTAGCCGCCGCTCCACAGCGGCAGCGTCCCGGCGACCAGCACCCCGACCGCGAGCAGCGGGGCCAGCAGGCGCGTGAGCGGCGCCCGGCGCCGCAGCGCCTCGATACTGGCGGCGGCGCCGAGGGCGATCAGCAGCGCGATGGCGAGCGCGGCGAGCGCACCGGCCTTGTTGGTGGTGCGGAAGGCGATCGCTCCCGGCAGGCGCTCGAAGGCCCGCGCGAGCAGGCGCGCGAACGGGGTCGGCGGCCCGGTGGTGGGGAACAGGCCGACCATCACCGGCACGGCGACCGCCAGCAGGATCGCGGCCAGGGCGCGAGCGCGCGAGCGCGAGCGCAGCGCCGCCACCGCCGCCGCCAGCGGGAAGGCGAAGGAGGCGAGCAGGACCAGCGGGTTGGTCAGGTAGGCGGCGAACGCCGGGGTGAAAAGCCGATCCCCGCTGCGGCCGTAGGTGAGCCACAGGCCGAGCCCACGCAGGGTCTCGGCATAGGAGGACACGGTCGCGATGTCAATCGGCTTCTCGCTGGTGAAGGCGATCGACGCTGCGGATTCCTTGGCGCTCAGCGCCGGGACCAGCCAGTAGAGTGACACCACCAGCGCTAGGCCGAGGCTGCGCAGCGCCGGGCGTGCCAGGTCCCGCCAGGGCAGGCGCTGGGCCAGCCGCACCCAGGCCAGGTAGCAGGGCACCGCGAGCAGCATGAACAGCGGCACCACGCCGGCATTGGTGCCACCGGCGGCGAAAACGGCGAGCGCGAACGCCGCAGGCCCCGTCCAGGAGCGCGGCTGCCGGACGGCCTTGGCCAGGGCGAGCAGCATCCAGGGGAGCAGGGCGTAGGGCCACAGGACCGGCGCGGTCGCGCCGCCCACCACCGCATAGGGGTTGGCGGCGTAGACCAGCGCGGCCACCACCCGGCCGAGGGGCGCCCGGCGGGCCTCGGGTCCCTGGTCCTGCTCGGTGACCGAGTGGTAGAGCAGCGCCGCTCCGGCCCCGGCGACTACCAGCAGCAGCCAGCGCCACAGGCGCACGGCGACCCACGCGGGGACACCGAGCGAGCGGATCGCCCAGACCGCGAGGGCCATCGGCGCGGTGCCGGCGTCGAAGTTGGGCTGGCCGAGGTAGGGGTCTGGCCGCCAGGTCGCCAAGGTCAACCGCAGCGCCCGTGCTGGCGCCAGGTACAGCTCCGGCCGGGTGTCCTGGGTGAGCCAGCCCCAACTGCCGAACAGCAGCGCCCCCAGCAGGGCCAGCCCGATGACGGCGTAGGCGACCAGTTCGGTGCGGCTGGCGAGACGCCGCAGCTCGGATCGGGCCCGCTCCATCACCGGGACCGGCGTCTGGATCCTGGCGAGCTCCCGGCTCATTGCAGCTGCTCCCGATCCCGGTCCTCATGCCGGTCTCGACAACGGGTGAGCGTCTTGGACGGCGCCATCAGGCTGTGGCCTCCTGGCCCTGGCCCTGACTCTGGGCAGCGACAGCGACCTGGTCGCGGCGGCGTTCCAGCAACCAGCCGGCAGCGAGCAGGGCGGCTGCGGTGCCGATCGCAGCCCCGGCGACCTGGACGAGCGAGTGGTGCAGCACCAGGGCAATGAGGGCAGCTTCGGCAAGGGCGGCGGCCAGTGGTAGGCGGCCGGTACGCCGGTCGGCGGCGGCGATCCCGGAGAACAGCAACAGCTGGGCGAGCGCCAGCACAGTCCCGAGCGCGGCGAACAGCGGCAGCAGCGGCCCGACCTGGCGATACCTGGCCCCGAATGGGAGCAGCACGGCAAGGTGTGGCGCCACGGCCGCCACCACCACCAGCAACCCACCGAGCGCAGCGACCACCGCCAGGGCGCCCGTCAGGTAGCGGCGCCGTACCTGGCCCGTGGCTTGCGCCAAGCGGGGGAACACCACCATGCCCACGAACTGCGGGCCCCAGAAGGCGATCTTGGCCATGATCGCACCGGCTGCATACAGGCCGGCTGCATGCGCATCCAGGTAATGCCGTGCCAGGGGGGTGTCGAGGTTGGTGAGCAGCAGCAGGCCGAGCATGGCAGCGCCGGCGTCCCAGACCTCGCGGGCGAGGCGCGGCAGCAGGTGCGGCCGTTGCGGTTCCGTTTCCCCTTTCGCTGCGCTCCCCGCGCTGCCCAGGCGCAGTCCCCGGCGCACGTAAGCGAGTCCCAGCAGCAGCGCGCCGAGCTCGCCGATCACCGCCCCCGCCAGGGCCGCGCCGACCCCGCCGCCGAGCGCCACCAACCCGAGCCCAGCGGCCAGCTTGCCGGCGGCGTTGAGCAGCAGTAAAGCGGCGAGGGCGCCGAAGCGTTCACAGCCCTGCAGCATGCCCTGGATGGCGGCCAGCGCCGGCAGCGGCACCAGGGCGGCTGCCAGCCACAGGCTCGGGCCCAGCGAGCCGAGGTGCAGGAAGCCACCGACGGCGGGGGCGGCCGCGGCGGTGAGCAGGCCCAACGCTGCCCCGAACGCGAACGTCGCCGCGAGGATCCGAGACCACAGCGCCGCCATGGCGCGCTCGTCGCCGGCGCACAGAGCGCTGTGGCGCGCCACCACGGCCTGCAGCGCCAGCCCCGGGACCGAGCCGATCAGGACCAGCGCGAGCAGCGCGGCCAGCGCCCCATAGGCCGAGGGGCCGAGCAGACGCGACATGGCGATGTTGTAGGCGTAGTTAAAGGCGTTGCCGAGCCCGAGGCCAACGGCCATCAATGTTAGGGTGCGCGCGGCAGGGAGGCGAACAGCGACGGCGGCCCGTCCCACCCGGGTCTTCCGGTCCAAGGTCATATCCGTCCTGGTCGCACCTGGTCGCACTCGTCCCCATGCGCAAATACCGGCTCTGGCGAGGGAGTCTATATTCGGCGGATCTGTTTGTGTAGGCTAGGTTACCGGAAAGTAAGTGCGCGTCACTTCGGGGCCGGCAGCGCGCTGATATCGCCCCGGCCAGTACCCGGCAGGAGGCTAAGGTGGGCCGCAGAGTCGGAATCGCGCTTGTCTTTGTTGGGCTTTTTCTCCTTTTCCTTGCCCCATTCATTCGTTGGTATGCGTACCCGCGCCTGCAGAAGGCGCCGCTTGACGAGTACTTCCAGCCCGTCGCCACCGGGACCGGCTCGTACTTCAACGTGGCGCAGCTCAAAGTGCTGCAGGGGGTGAACTTCAAGAACACCCGGACAGTGCGCGGCGACGTCAAGGCGGGCAACTCCAAGACCGCGGTGTGGGACACCTTCGTCAACACGATCGACGCGGCGGACGGCGGGGTGGTCAGGGCCAACCAGGAGCGGGTTGCGCTCGACCGGGTCAGCGCCGAGTCGGTGCACTGCTGTGGCGAGCACCCGCAGCACGAGGGGCTGACCTTCAAGTTCCCCTTCAACACCCAGCGCAAGACCTACATGTTCTGGGACGACGTCCCCGCCAAGGCGTTCCCCATGGACTATGCCGGCCAGGAGACCATCCGCGGTCTCAAGACCTACCGCTTCGTGCAGCACATCAGCAACGTCCCGGTGCAGAGCCTCCAGATCAGCGGGCAGCAGGCAGGGGAGCCAAACCAGGTGACCGTGCCCGCGAGCGTCATCTACAACGACGACACCACCGTCTGGATCGAGCCGCGCAGCGGCGTCATCGTCAAGGGCAGCCAGGTGGTCCACGAGGTGCTCCAGACCCAGAGCGGCAGGTCCGTCTTCGATCTCTTCGACGGCACCCTCACCTGGGACGACGCCACCGTCAAGGATGCCGCCGGCGTCGCCTCGACGGCCCGCTCGCAGCTCCGCCTGCTCGGCTCCATCCTGCCGATCGGGGCGCTGATTCTCGGCGTGATCCTGCTCGGCTCCGGCCTGCTGTTGTCACGCAACCCTCCCGAGGGCCGGCACGCGACAGTCACCCCGCAAACGACGGTGGAGGCGACCTGAGCTGACGACCCTGGCCCAGCGCGGCGGCGCGACCGCACCGGCACCCGCTGCCCCCAGCCCCAGCCCCACCGCGGCGCCCGGGGTGCTGGATCGGGTGCGGCGCCATGCCGGCCTGGTGACGGCCGCGGCGCTGGCGCTGCTGGTCTGCGCGCCGCTGCTGCGGCCGGGGTACGTCCTCACCTACGACATGGTGTTCGTGCCGCAGTTGCGGTTCAGCCGAGAGCTGCTCGGCCTCGGTGCGGCAGTGGCCCGGGCGGTGCCGAGCGACCTGCTGGTCGCGCTGGCGTCGCACCTGCTCCCGGCCGACCTGGTGCAGAAGCTGGTGCTGCTGGGGGCTCTGACCTTCGCCGGCTGGGGCGCGGCCCGGCTCACCCCCACCACCGTCCCGGCCGGCCGTGCCGCGGCTGCCAGCTTCTATCTCTGGAACGCATTCGTCTTCGAGCGGCTGCTGCTTGGGCACTGGGCGCTGCTGCTCGCCTACGCGGCCCTGCCGTGGGTCGCCCAGGCAGCGATCGGCTACCGCCGCGCCAGCAGTCCCCTCGACCGCGGCCCCTTGCGCCGCCTCGCCACGCCGCTGCTGGTCGCTGCCTGCGCCGGAGCGCCTGGCGCGCTGCTGGCCACCGGGACCGCCCTGCTCATCGCCGGGATCCCCGCTACCCCCGTGGCCACCAGGTGGCGGCGGCGGGCACTCGGGCGGGTGGTCGTGGTGGCGCTGCTCGGGCTGGTGGTGAGTGGACCCTGGCTGGTCCCGAGTGTGTTGCGGCCGGGTGGGGTGCCGGTGCGACCGCTCGGCGTGGCCGCGTTTGCTCCCCGGGCTGACGTGCCTGCGGGGACGCTCGCCAGCCTGGTCACCCTCGGCGGTGTCTGGAACGCCCTGGTCGTCCCGCCGGGTCGTGGCTCCTGGCTGTGGCTGCCCGGCGCCGTGGCGGTGCTGGCGGTTGCCGTGGGCGGCTGGCGGCTGGCGGCCCGCCGGCTTGGGCGCGGAGCCGCCGCCGGGCTGCTCGCGGCGGCCGGGCTCGGCCTGCTGCTGGCCCTCGCGCCAGCCTCCGCCTGGCTGCGCCCAGCCGTGGTGTGGGCAGTCACCCACCTCCCCGGCGGTGGGGTCATCCGCGATTCGCAGAAGTTCGTGGCTCCCTTGGCGCTGGTCGAGGCGGTCGGGTTCGGGGTAGGGGTGGAGCGGGCGCTCGCGTTGGTGCGGACGCGGCAGCCCGCGACCGCGACCGGGCCCTCGACGCGCCGCGCCGCCGCCGTGCTGCTGGCCGGTGCGCCACTGCTGCTGCTCCCCGCGCTCGCCTGGGGCGCGGCAGGCAGGCTCGGCGCGGTCAGCTACCCGCGCTCCATCGGCGAGGCGCGGGCTGCGATGGCCGCAGACCCGGTCCCAGGCGCGGTGCTGGTGCTGCCATGGCACCTCTACCTGGGCTTTCCCTGGAATGGCGGGCGGGTCGTGCTGGACCCGGCCCAGCGCCTGTTCAACCGCCGGGCGGTGGTCAACGACGACCTGGAGCTGACCACCCTGACGGTCCCGGGCGAGGACCCCTGGTCGCCGCCGGCCAGCAGCCTGGTTCGAGGCAGCGGGCCACTGGTCCAGGGCAGCGCCACAGTGGGGGTGCGCTACGTGCTGCTGTTCAAGGTCGCCGACTGGGCCCCCTACCAGCCGCGCCTGGCCGGCGCCGAGCTGCTGCTCGACCGGCCGGAGCTGGCGCTCTACCGGACACCGCCGCCGCTGCTGCCGCGCTTTGCCAGCGCGCCGGCGGGTCCGGTTCTGGTCGCGGACGCCGCCGCCGGGGCGCTGGCGTTATGGGTGGTTTCTGCTGGAGCCGTAGCCTTTGGAGCGCGCCGGCTGGTATGGTCCCGTGGCGGCGCGAGCAATGAGGAAATCCCGCGTCTTGGAGGGAGCGACGAATGACGGTACGCGTGTTCGCCGGGTTGGTCGTGGCCGCCTTGCTGTTGGCGTTCGTGGCCTCCTTCGGGCTGGTCGCGAGCCAGGGCCCAGGTTCCGTAAACAAGAACCTGCAGGTCTACGGCAGCAGGTAGCCCAGCAACGGCACGAGCAGCAGGTGGACATCCGCGCGCTGCAGCGCAACTGGGATGCCCTCGGGCGGGCCGACCCCCTCTGGGCGATCCGCTTCGACCCCAGCAAGAAGGGCAACCGCTGGGACGTCGAGGAGTTCTTCCGCACCGGCGAGCATGAGGTCGCCGCGCTCATGGCCTCCCTCGAACGCCTGGGCTTCGCTCGTTTCACCGGGGGTCTACCGCTCGGCCGTTCTGGGTTGCCGGATGCTGTGGTTGGGGCCTCGCTCTTGAGCCCCCCGGACCCCCCGCCCACCCAGCGAGGGCACGCGCTGGACTTCGGCTGCGGCGTTGGCAGGCTGACCCAGGCCCTGGCCGCCCATTTCGGCGAGGTCGAAGGGGTTGACATCGCCCCCTCCATGATCGAGCTGGCCAATCGCTACAACCGCTACGGCCCCCGCTGCCGCTACCACCTGAACGAGCGCGACGACCTGTCGAGCTTCGGCGCGGCCAGCTTCGACCTGGTCTACAGCACCCTGGTCCTGCAGCACATCGAGGGCCGCTACGTGCGCCGCTACCTCGGCGAGTTCCTGCGGGTGCTGCGTCCCGGCGGCGTGGCCGTCTTCGATCTGCCGAGCCATCCCTCAAGGACGCTGCAGGGTCGCCTGCGCGCGCTGCTGCCGCAGGCCGCGCTCAACGCCTACCGGCGCGTCCGCTACGGCTACCAGGGCGTGATGGAGCAGCATGGCATCAGGCGCCCAGAGGTCGTCGCGCTGCTGCAGGCGAACGGCGGCACGGTGCTCGAGGTCGCCGACCACCCGACCCTTGGACCCGCCTGGCAGTGCTTCCGCTATTTCGTCACCGTCTCGGGCACCGTCACCGACACCGTTACGGACAATGTCACGGCCCAGAGCCAGGCGCTTCGGGCGCCGGAGCCGGACCCGGACCCGGGGCGCTGAGCCCAGCGCCGGCCGCCTCTGCCTCTGTCTCAGCCTCCGCCGCGGCGACCACCGCAGCGAACCCAGTCACCGTCCGCGCCCAGGTGAACGCTGCCGAGCGCTCCTGGGCGGCCGCGCCCAGCCGCTCGCGCAGCGGCCGCTCGCACAACACCCGCCGCAGCTGGCGGGTGAACTCCTCCGGATCGCCGGCGAGCAGGCCGGTCTCGCCGTGGAGCACCGACTCGACGACGCCACCGGCGGCGCGGAAGGCCACCGTGGGAGTGGCGTGGGTGGCCGCCTCAAGCACCGCCAGCCCCCAGCCCTCCTTGAGCGACGGCATGGCCAGGACCCAGGAGCGCGCCAGGATCTCGTGCTTGGCCTCGTTGCTGACGAAGCCAAGCAGCTCGACCGTGTCCTCCAGCCCGAGCCGCGCGACCATCTCCCGCAGCCGCAGCTCCCAGTGGCCCTGCCCGACCACCAGCACCTTTAGCTGCGGCAGCTCGGCGCGGATGCGGGCGGCTGCCTCCAGGGCGTACTCGACGCGCTTGTGGGGGACCAGCCGCCCCAGCACGCAGATCGTCGGCACCGCTGCCCTGCTGGAGGCCGAGCTGGCCGGCTGGTCAACGCCGTTGTGGACCACCGTGATGGCCTCGCCCCGCACGCCAAGACCGACCAGCTCCCGGCGGGTCGCCTCAGAGACGGTGACGTAGCGGGCGCGCTGGTAGAGGCGGGGAGCCAGGCGTGACTCGATCCACCAGCCGAGCGCGGCCAGCGGCGCGGGCAGCACCACCCCCCACTGCTCGCGGTGGACGTGGTGCACCAGCACGACGACCGGCCGCCGGCACCAGACCCGGGAGAAGAACGGCAGGCCGTTCTGCACGTCGATCACAACCCCATGCGGCCCCAAGCGCCGGCCGAGATGCAGCAGGAAGGCCCACAGGTAGACGCCGAGCCGGCCGCCACGGCGCAGAATGCGGACCCCCTCGACGCGCTCCCGGTCCTCGGCAGGAGCACCCGGGTGGGCGGCGCAGAGCAGCGTTACCGGTCGGCCCTGGGCGGCCAGCCCAGCCGCCACCCGCTCGACGTACAGCTCCGAGCCGCCCCCTTCCGGGTTGGCGGTATCGCGCCAGTTGAGGATGAGCACACCACGGTTTCGCGCCGAGCCGCCGCTGCTGGCGTCCTGGTGCCCCGTCGTTGGGGCATGAGCATCCGAGGGGTGGGGGCTCATCAAGCCAAACCTATGCGATCCCGGATCTTCCGTCTAATACCGGCCGGTAACTTTCTGCCGGGTAAGTTTCTACCAGGTAACTTCGCGTTTGGTAAGGTCCGGCGGCAATTGACCTCGGAGAGATTTTGGGAGGGACGCGGTGGCGGACTTCGGCGGCGGCGATGTCGAGGTCGAGCTAGCACTGCTCGACCTGGACGGCACCCTCTACCTGGGCACTCGGCCGGTTCCCGGGGCGGTCGAAGCGGTCGCACGGCTACGGGCGTGGGGGACAGCGGTCCGCTTCGTGACCAACAGCGACCTGCTGACCCCAGCGGCGCTGCGGCAACGCCTGGCCGGCATGGGGATCGAGGCAACTGAAGAGGAGATCCTCACCCCCATCGTGCTGGCGGGGGAGTTCTTCGCCAGCGTCCCGGCGGTGGCCGTGCTGGCCGTCACCGCGCCCGCCATCCGCGAGCTGCTCGGCCGCTTCCTGGTCCGGCCAGGACAGACCCCGACCCACGTGCTGCTCTCCGACCCGAGCTGGGGAGCGACCTACCGCGACCTCGACGCGGCCTTCCGCGCCATCCGTGCCGGCGCCGAGCTGGTCGCCACCCAGACCGCCCGCTTTGCCATACGTGACGACGGTGAGCACCTGGACACCGGAGGGTTCGTGGTGCTGCTGGAGCACGCCAGCGGCGCCACCGCCCGTGTCCTCGGCAAGCCCTCACCCGAGTTCTTCGGGCTCGCGCTGGAGGCCGCGGGCGTCCAACCGGGTCGCGCGGTGATGGTCGGCGACGACCTCCGCTCCGACATCGCCGGTGCCAAGGCCGTCGGCCTGCGGGCGGTGCTGGTCCGCACCGGCAAAGGCGGGGGACCACCGCCGCCCGAGGGCGCCAAGGTGGAGCCCGATGCGGTCATCGACAGCCTGGCCGCGCTGCCGGATCTGCTCGGCCTCGGGTAGGGTTGCCGGGATCACAGAATCGGACAACCCATGACCTCAAGCCCGAAGACTCGAAGAGGAGTGACCTGACCGTGCCCGAGCAGCAGACCTATGCGACGCTCGTGACCTCCAAGGGGGACATCCGCGTGCGGCTGTTCCCTGACACCGCGCCCAAGACCGTGGAGAACTTCGTCGGCCTCGCCACCGGCACGCGCGTGTGGCGGGACCCGCGCAGCAGCGCCGAACGGCACGAGCCCCTCTACGACGGGACCATCTTCCACCGGGTCATCCCGGACTTCATGATCCAGGGCGGCGACCCCCTCGGCACCGGCACCGGCGGCCCCGGCTACAAGTTCGAGGACGAGGTGGACGGCCCCCACCGCTTCGACCGTCCGGGCCTGCTGGCCATGGCCAACGCCGGACCGAACACCAACGGGTCGCAGTTCTTCATCACCCTGGTGCCGACCGCCTGGCTCGACCGCAAGCACACCATCTTCGGCGAGGTGGTCGAGGGCATGGACGTGGTCAACACCATCGCCGCCAGCGATCGGGACGCCCGTGACCGCCCCCGCGAGGAGTGCCGCATCGAGCAGGTCGTGATCCAGCAGGATTAGAGTCAAGGCGGCAAACTCGTCACACTGACGCCATGAGGTCGCTGACGCGATGAGGTCGCTGTCGCCATGAGCTGGAAACGTGTCGCGCTGCTGCTCGCCATCCCGGTATTGCTGCTGCTGTTCCTGGTCAAGCGAGAGCTGGTGATCGCCCTGCTGATCGGCGCCTTGGTGATGGCGACCGGCCGGGCGGTGTTCCGCGGCTACAACACCACCAAGGGCCCGACCGGCCCGCCAGTCGACGTGGACGAGGGCAACACCCTACTGGTGTACGCCTGCGAGACCTGCGGCGAGCAGGTTGTCCTGCTGCGCCGGGGCTCCGATGCGCCACCCCGGCACTGCTCGGAAAAGATGGTCCTGCGCCGCGTGCCCTCCCCAAGTCAAGGCGAGGGCCAGGCGCCGTCCAAGGACCCCCGGCTGAACTAGGAGCTAGGAGTCGCTGTCGGCGATTTTTTCGGCCCGTTCGCGTAGGGCGCGGTAGTCCTTGCCCTGCCGGCGATGGTCGTCGGGCAGGAGCTTGTCGGTGGCGTTGTAGCCCCAGCCCTGGTACTTCACGGCAACGCGGGACCAGCGGCGGCGCAGCTCACCGCCGCAGGCCGCACACGGCCCCGGAGCACCTGCGCCGAGCGGCTGCAGGTGCTCCTCGTCATGGCTGCAGGCCCGGCAGGTGTACTCATAGAGAGGCATCGCAGGTCACCTACCAGGTCGTTTATCACTTGTCCACAGGGTTATCCACAGCTGGGGAAGAATCACAGAGCTGTAGTTCGGCAGCTCACCGGGTTGGCCCACCCTAAGTCCAGCGAGTTGCCAGCAGGAGGCCGAAAATGAGCGGGGCGAACCCAATCGCCAGGTTGAAGTTGCCGAGCCGGTCGACGGGCCCCGGCAGCAAGTTCATGTAGTACAAGAGGATGAACAAAACCCCGACCACGAGGCTGATTACGATGGTGGGACCGACCCAGGGCGCCGACGGCTTGGGCTTCGGCCGTGGCGGCGGCTGGTACCGGCGCCGCTTGGAGCGGGACTTGGGCATCTGCTGCTGGTCCTTTCGAGTGCTGCGGCGATCACAGAAGTCTGTCCCCGATCGTAACGTGCCTGGGCCTCGAAGGGCGATGGCCGTGCTCATGCTGGCGCTCGCCATCGCCCTCGCGGCCGGCGCCTGCACGGGCAAGCCCAAGAGCAAGGGCGCCGGCACGGTCGCCAGGCTCGGCACCGCACCGCTGGTCGATCGCACCCCGGGGCAGTTCGACGCCGACCTGGCCACGCTCAAGGGCAGGGTGGTGGTGATCAACTTCTGGGCGAGCTGGTGCGCCCCGTGCCGCACCGAGACGCCCGGTCTGGAGCGCGTCAGCAGGGCCTTCGCCGGCAAGGCCGTGACCTTCATCGGGGTCGACGCCTCCGACCAGCGCAGCGCCGCCGCGAGGTTCCTCAACGACAAAGGGGTGACCTATGCCAGCGTCTATGATCAGAAGGGCATCTACGGCGGGATCGCCAGCCACTGGCAGGTCGCTTCGCTGCCGCAGACGTGGTTGCTGGCCAAGGACGGGAGCCGTGCGCTGCGGATCCCCCGGCCAGTGACCGAAACGGAGTTAAGCGCACGTATCAGCCAGCTTCTCAGCGCTGCTTGAGGCTTTGTTCCAGATGACCGCGTAGGATAGTGCAACGCGCGGTCGATCCCGGAGTCGTGGTGGAGGTGACGGTGCGGAGGGTTCTGCGTGGGATGGGCTGGTCCTTCATTGGGATGGGCTGCTTCGTCCTGTACTTCCTGGTGTACCAGCTCGTTGGCACCGACGCCGCCACCAACCACGCACAGAGCAACCTGCGGCAGACCCTGGCGCAGGAGTGGGCCCAGCGCCCGCCGGCCACCGCCAAGAAGGGCACGCCGCGGACCACCCCGGTGGCGGTCGCGCTCGGGCAGCCAGTCGCGCTGCTCGACATCCCCAAGATCCACCTGAAGGACCTTGTCATCGTCCAGGGAACCAACCGGGACGAGCTCGCCATGGGCCCAGGGCACGTTACGAGCACAGTCATGCCCGGACAACTCGGAACATTCGCGGTCTCCGGTCACCGCACAACCCACAGCCGGCCCTTCTACCATCTCGACGCACTGGCAAAAGGCGATACGATCACGGTTGTGACACAGCAGGCCGTCTATACCTACACGGTCACCGACATGAGGGTGGTCTTGCCCACCGATACCGAGGTGTTGGACAACGTGCGTGGAGCAGACGGAAAGCTGCAGTCCCGGATCGTCCTGACGACCTGTAATCCTCGCTACAGCGCGAGCCACCGGCTGGTCGTCTTTGGTGAGCTCACCTCCACTGCCGCCAACGACGGGAAGGCGGCGGCATGAGCAAGTCTGATGGCCGGCGTGCCCGCCGGCGGCCCGGCCGGCCCGACGCCTCCGAGGAGACGGCTGTCTGGCTTGCCGAGCTGGAGCAGCTCGCTGAGCACGACCACCGCGCCGCGGACGAGGAGGAGTGGGCCCGCACGCTGCGCAGCAAGCATAGCCGTGAGCCCGGCAGCACCGGCGAGTACCAGACGGGTGAGTACCAAACGGGCGAGTACCAGACCGGCGAGTACCGTATGCAGCCACCGCCGATGGCGCCACCAGCGCCCGAGTACCCCTCGGCCCACCACCCTGAGTACGGCTACCCGGCCGAGCCACGGCAGGACTGGCCGTCCGCCCCGCCACCGGCAGCCACCGGGCAGTTCCCGGCCGCCGCCCCCACCCCGCCCCCGCCCCCAGCGGCGGATCCAGGCCCAGGCTGGCTGAACCCGCCCTTGTCGCCACTGCCACCACGGCCTGCGACCGGCTACGGAAGCCCGGTCAGCGACGCGCCGACCAACTCCCGCTGGGACGAGTGGGACCATAGGCCACCTCCGCCCTCGAACGGCGACCTCTACCAGGAGCCCCCCTCCCCTTGGACGCTGGAGCAGGAACGCGGGCCGTGGGAGGTCGGCCACAGCCGCGTTCCCTACGGCGACCCAGGTCCAGCTCCGGGCGCCGCGCAACCGCCTGCGCCTGAGCCGTGGCAGCCCAGCTACCAGGATCCCTCCTGGTCTCAGCCACCATCGACCACCGGGCAGTTCCCGGCTCCGGCCGCAGCCCCGCGCCAGCCGGAGCCCTGGGAGGTGCCGTCCGAACCGGAGCCGTGGACGGCTGCCTGGCCTGCCCCGGAGCCACAGCCGCAGGAGCAGCTCCCGCCCTGGCCGGACGACGGGCTCACCGCCGACACCGGCACCTGGCAGCCAGACCCCGGGCGCTGGACCGACCAGCCCTGGAACGCCGCGCCACCGTCACCGGCGGCACCCGCGCCAGCGCCCTTCCTGCCGGCTCAGGCGGCGCCGCCACCCGTCCCACCGAGCCCACCGGCCTACCCGTCGCCGTCGCTGGACGACAGCCTCCCGACCCAGCCCGTCGCCCGCCTGCAGCCACCGCCGTTCGCCGCGCCGCCGGTGGCGCGGCGCAACGGTCTGCGGGCCGGCGCCGGCCCGGACGAGGAGGAGCAGGTCATCGCGCTGAGCGGCCAGGACCAGATGCCACAGCGAGCGACCAGGCCCTCCTGGGGCCGCAATGGCGCCTCCGCAGCGTTCTCCGCGGAGAACAGGGAGGCGGACGAGGACCTTGCGTTCGGCGGCTACGCCGGCAAGACGGCTGGGGGCCGCCCGGCCTGGCCGCGGGTGATCGCGCTGATCTCCTGGATCGTGCTACTGATGGTGCTCTGCTGGTTCTACGTCTTCCCTTGGCTCGAGCACGTCCTGCCTGCGAACTTCTAGCCGCCATGGATGACGTGATAACCCCCTGGCTGGACAGCTATCCGCCAGGTGTGCCCGAGCACATCGAGGTGCCGGAGACAAACCTCGCGCGCCTGCTCGACAGCGCCGCCCGTGACTTCGCCAACGCCCCCGCCCTCCATTTCGAAGGCCGCACCACCTCCTACGCGCAGCTCGCCGACCAGGCATGGCGCTTCGCCGGGGCGCTTGCCGGGCTGGGGGTGACCAAGGGCACCCGGGTCGGGCTGCTGCTGCCGAACTGCCCCCAGGCGGTGGTGGCGCTGTTCGGCGCGCTGCGGCTCGGCGCGGTGGTGGTGCAGAACAACCCCTTGTACACCGAGCGCGAGCTGGGCCACCAGCTCGGCGACGCCGAGGTCGAGGTGCTGGTCTGCCTCGACCTCCTCTACGACAAGGTCAAGGCGGTGCGCGCCGAGGTCCCCTCCATCCGCGAGGTGGTGGTCACCTCGGTGCTCGACGAGCTGCCGGCGCTCAAGCGGCTGCTGGCGCCCTACACCAAGCGTGGCCGTGAGGCGAGCGCGACCATCGCCAAGGAGGAACCGGTGCGGCGCTGGCGCGAGCTGCTCGCCGCCCGCCCCGACCGGGCTCCAGAGGCAGCGGTGGACGCGGCCAGCGACTTGGCGCTGCTGCAGTACACCGGCGGCACCACCGGGGTCTCCAAGGGTGTGACGCTGTCCCACCGCAACCTCGGCGCCAACGTCGAGCAGACCCGCGCCTGGTTCCCTGACGCCGACCCCGGCCGCGAGGTGATGCTGGCGGCACTGCCCTTCTTCCACGTCTACGGCCTCACGGTCTGCCTGCTGCTGGGCGTGCGCCTCGGCGCCGCCCTGGTGCTGCTGCCACGCTTCGACCTCGGCCAGGTGCTCGGCGCCATCGACCACTTCCGGCCGACCCTGTTCCCGGGCGTGCCGACCATGTACGTGGCCGTCAACAAGGAAGCCGAGAAGGGCGGCCACGACCTCTCCAGCATCAAGGCGTGCCTGTCCGGCGCCGCGCCGCTGCCGATGGAGGTCGCCGAGCGCTTCGAGCGCTACTCCGGCGGCCGTCTGGTCGAGGGCTACGGCCTTTCCGAGTGCTCGCCGGTGGCGCTCGCCAACCCGATCTACGGCAAGCGCAAGGCCGGCACCATCGGCATGCCGCTGCCGGACACGCTGGCACGCGTGACCGACCCGTCCGACCCCACCAAGGCCCTGCCGCCTGGCTCGGCCGGGGAGCTGGCGATCAAGGGCCCGCAGGTGATGCTCGGCTACTGGAACCGCCCGGAGGAGACCGACGAGGTGCTGCGCGACGGCTGGCTGCTCACCGGCGACATGGCGGTGATGGACGACGAGGGCTACTTCGCCATCGTGGACCGCAAGAAGGACCTGATCATCGCCGGCGGCTACAACATCTACCCCCGCGAGGTCGAGGAGGTCCTCTTCACGCACCCGAAGATCCAGGACGTGTGTGTGGCCGGCATCCCCGACCCCTACCGGGGCGAGACCGTGAAGGCGTACGTGGTGCTAGCTGACGGCGCCGAGGTGACCGCCGATGAGATCCGCGCCTTCGCCAAGGAGCGGCTCGCCGCCTACAAGGTGCCGCGCGCCGTCGAGTTCCGCAGCGAGCTGCCCAAGACGATGATCGGCAAGGTCCTGCGCCGTGCCCTGGTCGAGGAGGAGCGCGCCAAGGCCGCCGAGGAGCAGGGCCAAGGGGCGGCGGCGCCATGAACCCGATGAGCCCCACGAGCCCTGCGAGCCTGACGAGCCCCGGCCGCTCGCCCTCCATCCTCGTGATCGACAACTACGACTCGTTCGTCTACAACCTGGTCCAGTACCTCGGCGAGCTGGGCGCCACCACCACCGTGTGGCGCAACGACGCCGGCACTGTTGCCCAGGTGGAGGCCCTCGGCGTGGACGGGGTGCTGATCTCGCCGGGCCCCGGCCATCCGCGCGACGCGCGCCTGTCGGTCGAGGTGGTCCGCGAGCTGGGGGCGGTCCTGCCGATCCTCGGTGTCTGCCTCGGCCACCAGGTGATCGGGGAGGTCTACGGCGGGCGGATCCGCCGCGCGCCCGAGCTGGTCCACGGCAAGACCTCGGAGATCCTCCACGAGGGCGTCGGCGTGCTCGCCGGGCTGCCGATGCCGTTCCCGGCCACCAGGTACCACTCGCTGGTGGTCGAGCGCGACGGCCTCCCCGGCCAGCTCGAAGTCACCGGCTGGACCGCGAACGGCCTGGTAATGGCTCTGCGCCACCGCGAGCACCCAGTCGAGGGCGTGCAGTTCCACCCCGAGTCGGTGCTCACCGGCTGTGGCCATCAGCTCCTCGCCAACTGGCTCGAACGGCTGCCCGCACCAGTCGGCGCGACCGTCTAAACGACGCTACAGCGAGGTGCTCGTCACCGAGCTGGTCCCGATCGTCCCCGAGGTGGTGGTCGTCGGGATGGTGGTCGTGGTGGTGGTCGTGGTGGTGGTCGTCGTCGTGGTGGTCGGCCGGCTGGTGGTTGTGGTCGTGGAGGGGCGCGTGGTGGTGGTGGATGAGGACGACCCACCCCCGCCCGCAGCGCTCGACTTCGGTGCCGAGCTCTGCGACACGGACCCGGTCGTGCCGCCCCCCGAATTCGAGCTGGTGATCGAGCGGGTCACCAGGAAGGCGATCACGCCGACCAGGACCAGTGCCAGCAGCGCCAGCACCAACCAGCCCACGGAACTGCGCGGCTTCTCGTAGCTCTGGGTGGTGTCGTAGCCGGCGACGTACTGGGGGTAGCGGGAGGTCTGCCCGGTGGCAGCCCCGGCCCCGGGGACGCCGCCCAACACGGCGGTGCGCTCCACCGGCGGGCGGTTGAGGAACTGTGTGGTGGCCGACCCCATGGTGGTGGCCACGACCGGCTGCCCGGCGCGTGCCCGGTCCAGGTCCGCACGGAACTCCGCGGCGGTCTGGTAGCGCTCTTCCGGCGACTTGGCCATCGCCTTCAGGCACACCGCCTCCATCGACGCTGGAATGTCCGGGTTGAGCATGCGCGGCGGGGTCGGCATCTCGCGGACGTGCCGGTAGGCGATCGCCACCGGCGTCGCGCCGCTGAACGGCACCTGCCCGGTCAGCGTCTCGTACAGGCAGCAGCCCAGTGAGTACAGGTCGCTGCGTGCGTCCACCGCCAGGCCCTGCGCCTGCTCCGGGGCGATGTACTGGGCGGTGCCGACTACCGCGGCGGTCTGGGTGATCGACGGCGCCGCGCCTGCACGGGCGATGCCGAAGTCCATCACCTTGACCTTGCCGTCAGTGGACAGCATCACGTTGCCGGGCTTGACGTCGCGGTGGACGATGCCGCGGGCGTGCGCGGCCGACAGGGCGCTGGCCACGTCGGCGCAGATCTCGGCCGCCCGGTCAGGGTAGAGCGCGCCCTCGTCCCGGATGATGTCCTTGAGGGTGCGCCCCTGGACGTACTCCATCACGATGAACGGAGTGGAGTTCTCGGTGCCGGTGTCGTAGACCGCCACGATGTTGGGGTGCGACAGCGCCGCCGCCGACTGCGCCTCCCGCCGGAACCGCTCCAGGAACGACGGGTCGTGGGCGTACTGGCTGAGCAGGATCTTGATTGCCACCCGCCGGTCCAGCAGCCGGTCGTGCCCCTCGAAGACCTCGGCCATCCCACCAGCGCCGAGCAACGGGCCGACCTCATAGCGGCCGATCAGCACCTGGGGAGTCATTGCCATCGCTCGCTCGTCCTTATCCCTTGCCTTCGGCCGCCGCCCTGCCGGCCCCCGTCCCAGCTACCTCCAGCCATACTGTCTGCCCACGGCTGGCCAGGGTCCCCGGCTGTGGGGACTCCACCCGCACCCGGCTCCGCCCGGCGCCACGGCCTCCATCGAGGCCGCGCACCCGCACGGTAAAGCCGAGCGCCTGGAGTTCGGCTGTGGCCACGGCAACCCGCTCGCCCCGGACGTCGGGTACCCGGACATGCACGGCAGGAGGATTGCTCCCCACCGTGCTCGACCCTGCGGTCGACGGCACCGGCGTTCTCGCGGAAACCCCGCCGGTGCGGTCGTGCTGGCCGATCAACCCGAGCGCGAGCCAGGCTAGCAGGATGACGGCGAGAACGCCGAATGCTACGGCCAGCGCCACCCGTAAGCGCCCGAACCGGCCCCCGAACCGGTCCCAGCCGCGACCTCGGCGCGGTGCCGAGCGGGGAGCAGGGCCGGGCGGGAGCGGCCACGGCAGCGGTGCGGTGTCATTCGGGTAAGCAGGAGAGGGATGCGGCGTGCCCCCGCCGCCGAGCGGCTGCGTGGCCGCAATGGGGAGCCCGTTCACCGGTGGTCTACCGCTCGGCTGTCCTGGGTTGCTGGAGGCGGTGGGGGAGCCGGCGGCGGCCAGTGCGGCCGCCATGGCGTCGGCCGAGGGGAAGCGGTCAGCGGGATCCTTGGCGAGTGCCCGCATGAGCAGCGCGGCGACGTGGCCCGGCAGGCTCGGCAGGCGGTTGCGCGGGTTGGGGACAGGCGCGTCGACGTGCTGGGTGGCGATCGCGACCGCGTTCGCGCCCCGATAGGGGGGTGCTCCGGTGATCGCCTCGAACAGCACGCAGCCAAGCGAGTACTGGTCGGCGGCAGCCTTGACGGTGACGCCCTGGGCCTGCTCGGGGGCGACGTAGTTGGCGCTGCCCAGCACCATCCCGGTGCGGGTCAGGGTGGTTGCCTGCGCCGCCCGTGCGATGCCGAAGTCGGTCACCTTGGCGATGCCGTTGCGGTCGAGCAGGATGTTGGCCGGCTTGACGTCGCGGTGCACCAGCCCGAGGTCGTGGGCGGCGTGGAGCGCCCTGGCCACCTGAGCGCCGAGCGCGCAGGCATCCTGCCACGGCAGGGGGCCGCGCTCGGCGATGCGCTGCGCCAGGTTCTGGCCCTCCACCAGTTCCATCACGATGAAGGGTCCGCCGTCGCGCTCGCCGTAGTCGAAGACTCTGGCAACGCCCGCGTGGCTCAGCGCCGCCGCGGCCCTGGCCTCGCGCCGGAAGCGCTCGATGAAGGTCGGGTCGCTGGCCAGGGAGTGCCGCAGCACCTTGACCGCCACCGGCCTGCCGAGGCTCTGGTCAAAGGCCCGGTGGACCGTGCCCATCCCCCCGGTCGCGAGCGGCTGGTCGAGACGGTAGCGGTCGGCCAATACCGGCGTCACCCTGCTACCCCCAGGTAGGCTTCCATGACCTTCTTGGCGATCGGCGCGGCCAGCTTGCCGCCGGTCGCCTCGCTGCCGAGGCTGCCGCCGTCCTCGACCACCACCGCGACCGCGATCGACTTGTTGCCCTGCGAGGTGAAGCCGATGAACCAGGCATGCGGCGCCTGGCCGGTGCCGTGCTGGGCGGTCCCGGTCTTTCCGTAGACGGTCAGTCCGGGGATCTGCGCGGGGACGCCGGTGCCGTTGCTGACCACCAGGCCCATCATCTGCTTGAGCTGGTCAGCCACACCGGACGGGATCACCTGGCCGAGCGACTGCGGGTCGAAGTGCTTGATCACCTTGGAGGCGTCTTCGGGGTCCACGACCCGGCTGACCACGTACGGGGCGAAGCGCCGGCCGCCGTTGGCGATGGTGGCCGCCACCTGCGCCATCTGCAGCGGCGAGACCCGCACGTCCCGCTGGCCGATGGCGCTCTGCGCGGTGGCTGGCGGGTCCAGGTTGGTCGGGATCGAGCTTTCGGCCGCGCCGGGGAGCTGGAAGGGGCTCGGCGAGTTGAGCCCGAACTTCTGCGCCTCGCTGACCAGCTTGTCGCCGCCGACGTCGACACCGAGGTGGGCGAAGAAGGTGTTGCACGAGATCCGCAGCGCGTCGGCCATGGACAGGCTCCCCTGGCCGGGGGCGCAGTTCTCGCCGCCGAAGTTCTGGATCGCCTTGGTGGTCTGCGGCGGGGTGTAGGTCTGCTCGTTGGGCCGCTGCTCGTCCGGAGTGTGGCCGTTCTCCAGCGCCGCCGCCGCGGTGATCACCTTGAAGGTGGACCCGGGCGGGTACAGACCGCCGGCCGCCCGGTTGAGCAGCGGGTTGTTGGGATCCTTGACGAGCTGGGTCCAGTTCTTCACGACGGTCTGGGTGTCGTGGCTGGTCAGCGCGTTCGGGTCGTAGCGCGGGAAGGTGGTCATCGCCAGCACCGCCCCGGTGCTCGGGTCGAGCGCCACCACCGCGCCCTTGCGGTTGCCAAGCTGCTGCTCGGCCGCTGCCTGGGCCTTCTGGTCGAGGGTCAGCACCAGGGTGCCTCCCGGGCTCGGCCGTGCCGTGACCAGGTCGACAAGGTTCTGGGCGAACTGCTCGGGCGCCTTGCCGAGCAGGAAGGAGTTGAACTGCGCCTCAGCGAGGCTGCGGCCATACACCAGCGAGTCGAAGCCGGTGATCATCCCGTAGCGCTCGCCCTGCGGGTACTGGCGCTGGTACTTGAGCGAATCCCCCGTCTTGGACCGCACCGAATCGGCGACCGCCACGCCGTTGGCGAGCACCATCTCACCACGCTGGATCGCGTACTCCTTGATGATCAGGCGGGCGTTGCGGGGGTCGCCGGAGACCCGGTCGGCCGCCAGCACCTGCCAGTACAGCGGCGCGGCGAACAGCACCAGGAAGAACGCGAGCATGACCGCGGCGACGCGGCGCACCTGGCGGTTCATGCGACCTGGGTCACCTCCCCGGCCTCCGCCATCCCGGGCGCGGCAGCGCCACGGCGCCGTGCCGGGGCTGGCGTGGCATTGCTGGAGATGCGGCACAGCAGTGCGATCAACGCATAGTTAGCCAGCACGCTGGAGCCGCCGAAGCTGACGAACGGCAGGGTGATGCCGGTGAGCGGGATGATCCGGGTGACACCGCCAACGATTACGAAGACCTGCAGCCCGAGGCTGACCACTAGGCCGACGGCGAGCAGCTTGCCGAAGTCGTCGGCGGCGGCCAGCGCCACCCGCAGTCCCCGGAACACGATCAGCAGGTAGATCAGCAGGATCGCGGTGACGCCGAGCAGGCCCAGCTCCTCGCCGAAGGCGTCGAAGATGAAGTCGGTCGAGGCCGCCGGGATCAGGTCCGGCCGCCCCTGGTTCCAGCCCTGCCCGAGGATCCCGCCGGTGGCCAGCGCGAACAGCCCCTGCACCAGCTGGTAGGAGCCGACCGGGGAGTTGTAGAGGGGCCAGGGATTGAGCCAGATCCGCACCCGCAGCCGCAGGTGGGCGAAGGTGTGGTAGGCGAACAGCGCGCCGATTATGAACAGGATCAGCCCCACCACCACGTAGGAGAATCGCCCGGTGGCCACGTAGAGGAGCGCCAGGAAGACCCCGAAGAACAGCAGGCTGGAGCCAAGGTCCTTCTCGAAGAACAGTACGAACAGGCTCATGCCCCAGGCCATCACCATCGGCAGGAAGTACTTGGCCTCCGGCAGCAGCACGGGGCCGACCCGGTAGGTGGCGGTGGCCAGCAGTTCCTTGTGCTCGGCCAGGTAGGCGGCCAGGAACACCACCAGCGCGATCTTGGCCGCCTCGGCCGGCTGGCCCGAGAACGGGCCGATCTTGACCCACAGCCGGGCACCGCCGATCTCCCGGCCGATCACCGGGAACGACGGCAGCACCAGCAGGAACGCACCCGCGAGCAGCCAGGTGTAGCGGTAGCGGTCGAGCACGCGGTAGTCCTCGATCAGCACGATCACCGCCACGAACACCACCACCCCGAGCAGCGTCCACAGCGCCTGCGAGGGCGCAAGGGCAGCGTGGCCGCGGCGCACCGCCGCGTAGTCGAGCCGGCGCACCATCACCAGGCCGAGGCCGTTCAGCAGCGCCGCGCCCGGCAGCAGGATCGGGTCGGCCTGTGGCGCCTTCCAGCGCAGCACCAGGTGGGCGCCGATGAACAGGATGGTCAGGGTGAGGCCGTAGCCGATGCTGCCCGACGGCACCTTGTTGTCAGCGGCCAGGCCCACCACCACGTAGGCGCCGACCGAGAGGATCAGGGCAAGGAGGAGGAGGGTCAGTTCGACGTTGCGGCGAGACTCCACAATCAACCTTTGGCTTTGGTGGTAGTAGTCGCCCGCTTGGTGGTGGTAGTCGGCCGCACCGTGGTCGGGGGAGCGCTGGTGGTGGTGGCCGGCTCGACCCCGGTGCAGCTCTGCGCCAGTTCGGTGAAGGCCAGCGGGGCACAGTTGGCCTTCTTGCGGGCGTCGGCGAGGCTCTCGGCCGAGATGCCGCTGTCGAGCTGCAGGGCATAGCCGGCGGGGACCTGGTCGCGGTTGATGGGGGTCCGCTGCACCAGGCCGGAGAAGTGCAGCCCCGCGACGTTGCCGGGCACGCCGCGGAAGACCGCCACCTGGCCGCGGTCGAAGCCCACCCAGTAGCGGCTGAAGACCAGGGCGCGCCCGCCGACCAGCGCGGCGGCGAGCACGATGACCACGCCCAGCACCAGCAGCACCCGCCGGCCACGCCGACGCCCCCCGGCGCCCCTGTTGGCGCCGCGGCGGTGGCGCCCGGCTCGGCCGGCGCCTGCGGCGAACGGCCCGGTGACGTAGCCGGCGCGATCGCCGTCGCCGTTCTCGCCCGCCACCCCGCCGACGATCGTCCCGGTGACCCCGGCGCCGAGGTCACCGGTGGCCTCGCCGGCACGGGCCGTGCGGTCCTCGGTGTCGAGCACGATGGCGGTGATGTTGTCCGGGCCGCCACTCTCGTTGGCCATCTCCACCAGCTGCTCGGCAGCGTGCTGCGGGTCGGGGATGCGCAGCAGGACGTTGCGGATGCGGGTCTCGTCGACCACCCCGGAGAGCCCGTCGGTGCACAGCAGCAGGCGGTCGCCGTGTTGCAGCTTGTAGGTGAACAGGTCCACCTCGACGTCGGCGTCCACGCCCAGGGCGCGGGTGATGATGCTCCGCTGCGGGTGGCGGCCGGCTTCCTCAGGGCGCAGGCGGCCCTCGTCGACCAACTCCTGCACCAGGCTGTGGTCCACGGTGACCTGCGACAGCTCGCCGTGGCGCAACAGGTAGGCACGGGAGTCGCCGACGTTGGCGAGATGCACCGAGTCGCCGTGCTCCAGCAGGGCGACCAGGGTGGTGCCCATGCCCTCGAGGTCCCGGTCGCCCGCGGACATCTCACGGATGCGCTGGTTGGCCTGCAGGAAGGCCGTGCGCAGGGCCTCCCCGACGGCAGCCTCGCTCGGCCAGGGGCCAGCCTGCTGCAGCGCCTTCAGCTCCTCGATGGCGATCTGGCTGGCGACCTCGCCAGCGCGGTGGCCCCCCATGCCGTCGGCCACGGCAGCCAGTCGGCCCATGCTCAGGAACCGGTCCTGGTTGTTCTTCCGCATCCGACCGACGTCGGTGACCGCGCCGTGTCGCAGGCTCACTGGTGGCGCTCCGCGGTCGTCGTGCGCCCGCCGGGGTGCGCTGCTGGGCGTCTCATCGCCGCAGTTCCAGCGTCGCTTTGCCCATCCTGACCTCGTCGCCCGGCCGGATCGCCAGCGGTGTGGCGACTTTGGTCCGGTTCATGTAGGTGCCGTTTGTCGAGCCGAGATCCTCGACGAAATAGCTGCCATCCCGCAAGAAGATCCTGGCATGGACATTAGAGACATAGTTGTCTTCGACTACCAAATCGCAGCTGGCCGCCCGCCCCACCGTCAGCGACTCCCGCAGCGGCACGGTCCTGCGCCCGGCGGCGTCGTTCACCAGCAGCTCCTTCGGGAGCCGGCGTGGCGGGCGTCCCGGCGCCGCTGGCCGCCCAGCCGACCGGGTGGCCGTTTGCGGCCGCCGCCTCCCAGCTCGCGGCCCGAACACGTCCAGCACCACCGCCCGCACCGCCCGCGCCACAAACAGGTACAAGATCACCAGGAACGCGAGCTTGACCGCGAGGAGGAAGATCGGTGGCATCAACCCTCCCGTCGGAACTGCAGCGTCGAACTGGCGAGTTTGACCACGTCGCCGTCGGCCAGGCGCCGGCGGCGGACGAGCTGACCGTTCACTTCGGTCCCGTTGGTGGAGCGCAGATCCTCGACAATGAAGTCGTCGCCTTCGCGGACGACGCGAGCATGGTTGCGCGACACGCCCGGATCGGCAAGCGTGATGTCGGACTGCTCAGCGCGGCCGATCGAGAGTTCCTGCCCGCTCAGGGGGAATGCCCGCACGACCTGGTTGCCGGTCAGCAGCAGCAGGCTCGCCGGCGCCCGCACCTTTGCCTCCCGGACCTGGCCGGGGAGCATCGCGGTGTGCGGCCCTGCTGGCTCCGGCACGGGCGCGGCAGCCCAGTTGGGGCCGTCCGGCTCAACCACCGGAGCCTGGGCCGGAGCGGCCGCCGCCTCGGGCCGCTGTGCCGCCTCCACGTGGCTGGTGAGCCGGAAACGGCCCTCGCTCAGTTCATCGGCGGTGACCAGCTCGACCCGGGCCGGGCCGAGCATCGCCCAGTCGTTCTCCCGGGCCGTGTCGACCGCCAGCGCCGCCAGCTCGTTGGCTAGGTCGTTCTCGTAGTCGGCGAACCGCTCCCGGTCGCGCTGCGACAGCTCGAACACGTAGACGTTGTGGACATAGACCCGGTTCACCCCCACCGCCCGGCTGTCCTCAACCGTTCTGACCAGGCGTTTACCAAGCTCGACGGGCTGGACCCCGGAGCGGAAGGCGCGAGCGAACATGCCTTCGACGGCGCCTTCTACGCGCCGTTCGAAGTGACGAAGAATCCCCATGGCCGGACTCTGGCAACTCCTAGGAGGGTTCACGGCTTCCGGCAAGCAGGTGCCGGCACATTACCTCATCCGCCGCAGTGTACCCGGACTGGCTTCACATCTAGCGGTATTGGCCAACTCTGCTGTCATACCGTGACTGACCTGCGGCTTTCCCGTGCCGTCATGGTAGAGCGCCACGCTAGCCCGAACCATCCCTGTGCTACAATCCGGCCTCGCCCGGGCGAGTGGCGGAATTGGCAGACGCGCAGGATTCAGGTTCCTGTGTCCGAAAGGACGTGGGGGTTCAAGTCCCCCTTCGCCCACCGCCAACATCCTATGGATGCGCCTTGACCTGCACTCTTGGTCGTCGATGCCGCCACTGAGCTGATGAGGTTGGTGGACAGTGAAAGAAGCGTCGGCGAGAGAACCAGGACTGGAACAAGAATGGCTCCGGCAGGACAACCTGACGTATGTCGGTTTGATCGGGATCGGCGCGATTCTGGTGCAGCCGTTCCTCACGGCAAGGTCGCTCGACCTGTCCGCCAAGATCTGCGTGATCTCGTTCTCGGTGGCCATCCCGCTGCTGGCTGCCCTGGTGATGGTCAACCAGCAGGAAGCCTTCCGCCGTCGTAGGACCCCTTCAGTCCTTGTCGCTATTGCGAGGTCCGTAGCGCTAAGCGGCTCCTTCGTTGGAGTGGTCGCCGGTTTCTGGCACATCCTGTGGATTGCCGGCGTGGGAATGCTGGCAGGCGGTCTCGTAGGGGTGGCAGTTCACTCAGCAGGCTATGTGCGCCTGGAATACCCTGCAGCACCCACATCCCAGGAAGCAGAAGGATCCAGCGACGCCGCCTCGTAGCACACGGTATTGCCGATGGGGGTCATCGCGGTGGCCCCGGCCTACGGGCTCGGGGGGCCGGCGAGGGGGAGCAGGGCCTGGAAGCGGGTGTCGCCTGGGGTGGAGGTGAGGCGAAGCTCGCCGCTGTGGCGCTGCACTACGATCCGCCAGCAGATGTCGAGGCCGAGGCCGGTGCCTTTGCCGACGGGCTTGGTGGTGTAGAAGGGCTCGAAGATGTGGGCGCGGACGGCGTCGGGGACACCTGGTCCGGTGTCGCAGATCTCGACCAGAGCGCGGTCGCCGTCGCGGCGGGTCCGGATCGTCAGGGTGCCGTGGCCGTCCATGGCGTCGATGGCGTTGTCGATCAGGTTGGTCCAGACCTGATTCAGCTCGCCCGCGTAGGCGAGCAGCTTTGGCAGCGAGCGGTCGTAGTCGCGTACCACCTCGATGCCTGCGCCGAGTTCGAGCTTGTGCGCGAGCATCGCCAGGGTTGCGTCGAGCCCGTCATGGACATCGACCTGCTGCAGCGGCGCCCGGTCCATCTGGGTGTATTGTTTGGCTTTGCCGATAAGCCGGGAGATGCGCCCAGCCGCGTCGGACAGCTCGTCGAGCAGGCTGCCAGTCTCGCAGGTGGCCGCGGCCAGCCGCAGCGCGTGGGGGAGCAGATCGGCGGGGGCGGCGGCGGCGACCTGCTCCAGCCAGGCGGCGTCCACACCGGCGGCGACCAGCGGCGCAGTGAGCTCCCAGCCGTCTTCGACGCCGTGTTCCTGCAGCCAGTCGCCCAGCTCGTCCTCCCGATCGGATACTTGCAGCGGGGACAGCGGTGCCAGCTCGGCCTGGCGCCCCGGGCCGAGGTTCTGGCGGACGAGGTCGACCAGCGTCGCGACCTGAACCGCGTCAGTCGCTTCCGCGCCGTGGGAGAGGGCGGCCAGCTCGTCCCACAGGGCTGCCAGCCGCTCGTGCAGGGCGGTGGCGGCGCGCGTCACGGCGGTCGCCGGGTTGTTCAGCTCGTGGGTGAGCCCGGCGGTGACGGTGCCGAGGGCGACCAGCCGCTCGCGGGTGCTGACCGTCTCCATGGTGCCCATCCCCTGGACGGCGAGGCCCTGCAGCAGGTGCGTCGCCATCGGGAACCATTCCCGCACCACCCGGCCGAAGTCGGCGGCGGGCAGCTCCCAGAAGCGGCAGCCGGTCACTGTGCGGAGGGTGCCCCGGTACGACTGCGCGTTGGGCAGGTCCAGGAAGGCCAGGAAGGCGCCCGAATAGGTGCCCCGGTAGTCGGTGCGGTTCACCTCGATCTCGGCCCCGCCTGCCCGGACCGACAGCGACAGCGTGCCCTCCAGCAGCACGAACAGACAGGTCGCCGGCTCACCGGCGACATGGACGACGGTGCCGGCGGGGTAGCTCCTGACCCCGCCGCGCTGCGCCAGCCAGCCGAGCTGCTCGTCGCTCAGCTTCTCGAACAGGAACAGCTCCCGCAGCCCGTCAGGGCCGAGCCGCTCCGCCGCCCGCTCCCGCTCTGTCATGAGGCCTCCAGGTAGCGGTGGACGAGCTGGATCGCCATCGCCCCCTCGCCGACGGCCGAAGCGACCCGCTTCACGGAGTTGGCGCGGACGTCGCCAGCGGCGAAGATCCCCGGCACGCTGCCCTCCAGGTAGTACGGGTCCCGGCCGAGTGGCCAGCCCGCCGGCCGCTTGCCGCCGACCAGGAGGTCGGGGCCGGTCAGCAGGAACCCCCTGGGGTCGCGCGCGACCACGCCGTCGAGCCAGTCGGTGCACGGCGCCGCGCCGATGAATACGAACAGGTAGCTCGCCGCCACCGTCTCCACCCGGCCGTCGCGCGAGTCGCAGAGCGCGAGTTGCTCCAGATGCTCGTCGCCCGCTGCCCCGACCACCTGGGTGTAGGGCCGTACCACGACGTTGGGCGTGTCGCGGATCTGGCGGATGAGGTAGTAGGACATCGACCGCTCCAGGCTGTCCGCGCGCACCAGCAGGGTGACCCGCTGCGCGTGCCTGGACAGGAACATCGCCGCCTGGCCGGCCGAGTTGGCGCCGCCGATGACATAGACCTCCTCGCCGGTACAGGAGGGCGCCTCGGTCGCGGCCGACCCGTAGAACACCCCCAGGCCAGTGAGCCGATCGACGCCGGGCACGTCGAGCCGGTGGTAGGCGACCCCAGTGGCGAGGACCACCGTGTGGGCGGCGAGGTCGGAGCCGTCGGTGAAGCGGACCACACGGGACGACCCGCGCGCCTCAAGGGAGGCGACGCCGCGGGCGGTGAGGACCTCCGCGCCGAATTTGTGGGCCTGGCGGCGTGCCCGGTCGGTGAGCTGGGTGCCGCTGACACCGTCGGGGAAGCCGAGGTAGTTCTCGATCCTGGAACTTTGTCCGGCCTGCCCGCCGGTGGCCTGCCGCTCGACCAGGACGGTGCGCAGCCCCTCGGAGGCGGCGTAGACGGCCGCGCCGAGCCCGGCGGGCCCACCGCCGACGATCACGGTGTCGTAGAAGTCGGTGGCGGGGGTGGTGGACAGGCCCACCTGGGCGGCCAGCTCCTCGACGCTCGGGTCGACCAGGGTGTCACCGGCGGGCGTCACCACCAGCGGGATGCTGGCCGCGTCGAGCCCGGCCGCCTCGAGCAGCCGCTGGCCTTCGGGCTGCTCGGCGGTGAGCCAGTGGTAGGGGACCGAGTTTCGCGCCAGGAAGTCCCGCACCTCGTACGAGCGCGCCGACCAGCGGTGGCCGACCACCTGGGTCGTGGTGACCGCTTGCTCCCCGGCCGCGCGCCACAGCTCGATCAGCGCGTCGACGACCGGGTAGAGCTTCTCTTCCGGCGGATCCCACGGCTTCAGCAGGTAGTGGTCGAGGTCCACCACGTTGATCGCCTGGATCGCCGCGTCGGTGTCGGCGTAGGCGGTCAACAGCGCTCTGCGCGCGTGCGGGAACAGATCCATAGCCTGCTCGAGGAACTCCAGGCCGTTCATCTCCGGCATGCGGTAGTCGGCCAGCAGCACCGCCACCACCTCGCCGCGGAGCTTCAGCTCACGCAGCGCCTCCAGGGCGTCCCGCCCCGACTCGGCCCGCACGACGCGGTAGTCCTGCCCGTAACGCCGCCTCAGGTCCCGTGCGACCGCACGGGAGACTCCTGGGTCGTCGTCGACCGTCAGCAGGACTGGCTTCTCTCCATTCACAACGCCCCCGATCGTAGGGGTCACCGGCAGCGACAACAACGCAAGATCCTCCGCAGCCACCGTCGCACCCGCAGTGTAGGGTGCGTGTATGACGCCTTTAGCCCACGATCGCTACTGCGACGAGATCATCACGCAGACCGAGTTGCTGAGGGATGTCCTGAAGGGCGCTGATCTGTCGGCGGTTGTGCCGACCTGCCCTGACTGGACCCTCGCCGAGCTGCTGTGCCACATCGGCGGCAACCTGCGCTTCGTCGAGACTGCGGTGCGGACCGGGACACCGGTGGATGACCCGGAGCGGCAGGTCCCGGATGCCGCCGGCCCTGACGGTGACGACCCGGCGGCCTTGGAAGCCTGGCTCGCCGACGGGGCCGCGCGGTTCGCCGCCACGCTGCGCGCCGCCGGCCCCAGCGCCGAGGCGCACGTCTGGGTCTTCCAGCGCAAGACGGCATTCTGGGCCCGCCGGGCCGCCCTTGACGTGGTGATCCACCGCGCTGACGCGGCCGGCACGGTGGGCGCGGACTACAACGTCGCTCCGGAACTGGCCGCCGACGCCATCGACGAACTGCTGGAGCTGCTCAGCGACCCGCAGGTCGCGGGCGCCTCCCCGCAGCTGGCGGAGCTGCGCGGCCTTGGCCCTGGCAAGAGCATCCATCTTCACGCCACCGACGCCGGGGCCGGGCTGGCGGCTGAGTGGCTCATCGAGCTTGGGGCCGACGGCTTCACCTGGCGTCGTGGCCACGAACGGGCCACGGTGGCGCTGCGCGGCCCGCTCACAGACGTGCTGCGGGTCTTCTACCGCCGCCTTCCCTCCAGCAGCGAACGAGTCGAGGTGCTGGGCGACAACGCGCTGCTGCGTTTCTGGCTGGACCGCGCCATCCTCCGCTGATGCTGATTGATATGGAGGGCGTGCCACACGCCTAAAGGAGGTTGCACGTGCCCACTCCGGCCGAGGGACACAACCAAACCACACCACGCGCGACCCGGCCCGTCCCTCTGTACCCAGGCGCGACGACCACCACCACCCTGCCGCCGCTGCCCATTGACAGCCGCGAGCAGCTCGTCTACCTGCTCACCCAGGCGAGCGAGCTGGAACAGGGCGTGCTGTGCGAGTACCTATTCGCGCTCTATTCCCTCAAACGTGACCCCCACGATCAGGACGGGCTCAGCGCCGAGCAGGTCGCCCAGATCACCAGCTGGGGCCGGACCCTCTCCCAGATCGCGGTGCAGGAGATGCTGCACCTGGCGCTGGCCACCAACCTGCTGACCGCGCTCGGCGGGACGCCGCACTTCCACCGGCCGAACTTCCCGATCCGCTGCCAGTGGTACCCGCCTGACGTGCGGATCGCGCTGGTGCCGTTCGGCGAGACGGCACTGCGCCATTTCCTCTACCTGGAGCGTCCCGACCACATCGACGTGCAGGACGGCGACCTCTTCGCGGCTGCCTGCGAATGCCGTCCTCTGACCGCCACCGCGGCCACCCTAATGGCCGGGCCGCAGGACTATTCCACTGTCGGGCACCTGTACCGCAGCATCGAGCACGGCTTCGAGCGGCTGGTCGAGCGCTACGGGGAGGCGGGGGTGTTCGTGGGCCCGCCCCACGCGCAGGCGACCAGCAGGCTGCTCGGCTGGCCGGAGCTGCTGGCGGTCACGGACCTGGCCTCGGCCAAGACCGCGATCGCCACCATCGTCGAGCAGGGCGAGGGCACCTGCGGCGACTGGCGGGAAGCCCACTTCGGCCGCCTCGCCGCCGTCCTCGAAGAGTTCCTGGCGGCGACCGAGGCGGATCCGGCCTTCGCGCCGGCCTACCCGGCGCGGCCCGCCTATGTCCGCCGTCCCCCCGACCAGCCCCAGGCCGCCATTATCAGCGACCCGCTCACCGCCCAGGTCGCAGACCTGTTCGACGCCGCCCACCAGACCATGCTGCAGGCGCTGTGCCGTCTGTGGGTCCGCGGCGCCACGGCCGGCGACCGCGCCGACGAGGAGACCGGCGACGACACCGGAGACGGGGCGGCGATCCTCGCGGACACCGCGATCGAGCTGATGGCGGGGGTGCTCCGGCCGCTGGGGTCGCTACTGACCACACTGCCGCTCGGCCCCGGCCATCCTGGGGAGCTGGCCGGCCCGGCGTTCTTCATGGTGCACCCGTCCCAGTTCGTCCTGCCGTACCAGGAAGCGGCCTGGGCGGTCATGCTCCAGCGGCTGGGTGAGATGGCCGACGCCTGCGTCCGCCTCCGCGACGATCCCGCCCTCGGCCAGCCCGCCAAAGACCGGATCGCCAAGCTTGAGCCAACCGTCCGGGCCATCGCCGCCAAGTTGCAGGCCCGCTGAGCGCTGCTGGTGGCTGCCGCCGCTTGTACGATGCGCCATCATGAATTCTGCTTCGGAACCGCTGGTCCTGCGTGCCGCCTGGCTGCTTGATGGCAGTGGCGGCGACGCCGTCGGCGACGCGGCCCTATGGGTTGAGGACGGGCGCATCGTCTGGGCCGGGCCGGCTGCGGTGCTTCCGGAGCAGGCGGCCGACCTGCGGTCCCTCGACCTGCCCGGCTGCACCCTGCTCCCTGGCATGGTGGACACCCACGTGCATCTGGTGGCCAGCGCTGGGCCGGAGCTGGCCGCGGACATCCCCAAGACCGAGGCCGAGCGGGTCCTGGCCGCAGTCGCCAACGCCCGCCGCCACCTCGACCAGGGCGTCACCCTGGTGCGCGACCTCGGCGCTCCCGCTGGCGAGGCGATCGCGCTGGCCCGTGCCGTCGAGGCCAGGACGGTCGAGGGCCCCCGGATCGTCGCCGCCGGCCCGGCGATCACCATGACCGGCGGGCACATCCCCTACCTCGGCCGCGTCACCGACGGGGTCGAGGGCATGCGCGCCGCCGTCCGCGCCAACCTCCAGCTGGGCGCTCGCTGCATCAAGGTGGTGGCCACCGGCGGCGTCCTGACCCCCGGCCTGGACCCGAGCAAGGCCGCCTACACCCAGCCGGAGCTGGACGCCCTGGTCGACGAGGCGCATCGCCTGGGGCTGCGGGTCGCCGCCCACGCCATCGGCGGGGACGGGGTGGTGGCGGCGCTGCGCGCCGGGGTGGACTCGGTCGAGCACGGCATGATCCTCGACCAGGCCGGGGTGGAGCAGCTCGGTGCCAGCGACGCCCGCTACACCCCGACCTTTTGCGCCGCCGAGGGCATCATCGAAGGCCCCAGCGCCCCTGCCTGGATCAAGCAGCGGGCCCGCCCCGCCGGCGCCGCGCTGGTCGCCTCGTTCGCCGCCGCCGTCGCCGCCGGAGCCCGCGTCGCCGCCGGCACCGACGCCGGCACCCCCGACAACCCCCACGGCCGCGTCGCCCAGGAGGCAGCCTTCATGGTCAAGGCCGGCCTCGACCCCCGCAGCGCCATCCGCGCACTCACCGCGGAGGCCGCCGACCTCCTCGACGAGCCCGACCGGGGCCAGCTCCGCCCGGGAGCGGTCGCCGACGTCCTCGCCGTCGGTGGCGATCCGCTCACCGACATCACCGCCCTGCAGCACCCCGCCGCCGTCTTCCAGGCTGGCCACCGGGTCCGCTGACGGGAGCTCCGATGGCCAGCCCTGAGCGGTCCATCCCGGTCCGGGCCTACTCAGACGTCCCGTGGGACCGTCACGACCCGTGCCACGGCAAGCAGCACCGCGACCCAGCCGACCAGGACCAGCGCACCGCCCCACATGGGCAGCAGGCCCTTGGGCCGGAAGGGCCCGGGTCCAGTCATCAGCGCCGCTGACGCCTGGCTGAGCAGGTAGGGGACCACCTGGTGCAGCCACGGCAGGTGCCGCTTGGTCAGCTCCGCCAGGAACATGACCAGGGGGTCAAGCAGCAGCCACCACAGCACCACGATGGCGGTCGCCCCGGCCTGGCTGCGCGCCAGTGCCGCCACCGCCACGCCGAGCGCCGCCCACAGTGGCGCCAGCCCGCTCGACGCCGTGGCGACACGACGCCTAATCGAGGAGTTCGTCCGCTCCTGGGCCCCGCCCGCCAGCCGGCCGGCCACGCTGGATACCCTCACCAGCCGCGAGCTGGACGTTCTCGGCCAGGTCGGCGCCGGGCTCAACAACGCCGAGATCGCGCGCAAGCTGCACCTGCAGGAGAGCACGGTCAAGACCCACGTCGGCCATCTCCTCACCAAGCTGGGCCTGCGCGACCGGGTGCAGGCGGTGGTGTTCGCCTACGAGCACGGCATCATCCGCCCCGGGACCGGGAGCCGCTGAACCAGCCGGGGCAGGCCAGGCTCAGGCCTGGTCGATGGAGGCCGCGCTTGAGAGCGGCAACGGATCCTTCTCGTGGCTCTCCCTGCCGGGATGGAGCATCACCCTGACGATGCCCGGAAACCAGTTGCGTTGCCCCGCCAAGATGACTGCGGCCAGCGCCAGGTAGGCGAGCGCCAGCATGGTGCGGGCCGAGGCGCTCGGGAGGGCGAACTGCACCGCGAACAGGGCCAGCATCGCCACCGCCTCCCAGCGGTGGAAGCGCAGGTTGAGCAGCACCGCGAAGCCGAGCACGGCCTGGGCGCTGGTGAGGATGAACTCGGCGTTCTGGCGCGCGTCGAGCGGCAGGCCGCCGTGCCCGCCGCCGGCGAGATAGGCGATCGGCAGGGCGCCGACCAGGAGGGTCCACTGGTTGACCTCGGCGGCGAGCAGCGTGCCGACGCCCTTGGCGCCGTTGCCGCGCAGGGCGAACACGGTCGCCACGATCAGCTCCGGCGCCTCGGACGCGAGCGGCGCGAGCCACTGGACCAGCAGGAACTCGTCGATGCCGAGGGCGTGGCCGGTGCCGATCAGCCCCTCCGCGAACGGCTTGGCCGCCGCGAGCACCACCAGCGCGGCGAAGCAGAACATGGCCAGCACCACCGCGCGGCGCCGCACCGCTGGCAGGGCGGCGATCCTGGCCGAGACGCCGATCAGGTCGGGCGGCCCGTGCTCCGCCCGGCCGGTGCGCCACATGTAGAGCCCGAACAACCCGATCAGCACCACCGCGTCGTACCAGGCCAGCCGCCGCGTCAGCGGAATCACCACCGCGTACAGCGACGCCAGCCCGAGGAAGCCCAGCTCGATGCGGTTCTGGGGCCAGAGGCGCACGTGGTTGACCGGAGGGACGCCGGGCTGGCGCGGCTGGCGCCGGGCGCGGAGCCTGGCGGCGACGATGTAGACCAGCGCCACCAGCGACCAGCCGAAGCCGATCAGCAGCCGGTTGCTGCCGGTCATGTTGGCGGCGGCGTAGGCCGCATAACCATTCTTGGATCCGGCGGTGTAGGCGAAGTAGATGTCGACGGCGAACTCGGGCAGCACCGCGATCAGTGCGAGCAGGGCAATTGCCAGGCTGCCTGAGATATCGACCTCAGATGCCTCCGCTGCCCAGGCGAGCAGGAACGCCGCCGCGACCACCGCCGCACCGAAGGTCAGCAGGGCGAGTTCGTCGGCGACTTGGACTCCGAGGAGCCGGAGCGCGACGGCGGGGGCGGCCACCAGTGCCGCCAGGCCGATTTTCCCTCGCCAAGGCACTGCCCAACGGTATCCCGCCGGACAACCAACCGCCAGCAGAGGCTGTGGACAACCAGTTCCACAACCCCCTCATTCCCGTTACGCTGAAACCGGGGGGCGCCCGGAAGGGGTCCCCGGAACAGGCCGGGCGACGGGCGCAAGAGACGCAGCAGCGCGCAAAGGAGTGCTACATGGGCGTCATTCAGATCCCCGAGGAACTGCTCGCGCTGCGGGACGCGATCCGCACCTTCATCCAGCGGGAGCTTGCTCCCAAGGAGGCGATGTACGCGCAGGAGATCACCGAGACCGGGACCTTCAGCGCGCTCGAACAGGAGAAGCGGGCGCTGCGCAAGCGCTCGGCGACCGAGGGCTACTACACCCTGTTCCTGCCGGAGTCCGTCGGCGGTGGGGGTGTCGGCTACCTCGGAATGGTGCTCTGCGTCGAGGAGACGATGCGCCACGGACTGCTGCTCGCCATGCCCGGCGGGATCCTGCCGAGCGTGGAGGGCCCCACCCACATCCTCCTGGACGGCACCCAGGAGCAGCAGGAACGCTACCTATTCCCGACCATGCGGGCCGAGCGCGAGGCGTGCTTCGCGCTCACCGAGCCGGATGCGGGCTCGGACGCCACCCGGATCCGCACCCGCGCCGAGCGCGCCGACGGCGGCTGGGTGCTCAACGGCCGCAAGCACTTCATCACCCACGGTGCCGAGGCCGACTACGTCATCCTGTTCGCCGTCACCACCCCCGGGCTCGGCGCCAAGGGCGGGATCTCCTGCTTCCTGGTCGACAAGGACACCCCCGGCTTCGAGGTGGGCCGCCGCCAGCGGACCATGTACGACGCCCACCAGGCGGAGCTGGTCTTCACCGACTGCCACGTCGGCGGGGACGCGCTGCTCGGTCGGGAGGGCTACGGCTTCTACTCGGCGATGCGCTGGATCAACGGGGGCCGGGTTTCGATCGCGGCGATGGCGATCGGCTGTGCCCAGTACCTCTATGAGCGCATGCTGGAGTACGCCAAGGTCCGCGAGGCGTTCGGCCGCAAGATCGGGGCCAACCAGTACGTGCAGGGCATGATCGTCGACTCTCTGGCCGAGCTCGAACAGGCTCGCCTGCTGGTCTACCTCCAGGCCGATGCGATCGACGGCGGCGCCAACGGACGCACCGAGGCGGCGCTGGCCAAGTACGTCGCTACCGAGATGGTCGGCCGGGTCGCCGACCGCGCCATCCAGGTGTTCGGCGGCAACGGGTACATGACGGAAATGGGGATCGAGCGGTACGCCCGCTTCGTCCGAGCTATGCGGCTTTATGAGGGTACCAGCGAGATCCTCAAGACCAACATCGCCCGCGGGATCGGGTTAGCATGACGGAATGAGATCCACACGGACGCGCGCGAACGTAGTGTTGGCAGCCGCGATCTGGACCATCTACGTGTGGGTCACCCGGACCTGGAACATCATCAGTGATCCCGACCCGGCCCACGGCTTCGCCTTCAAGGCCGTCCATGTGCTGCTGGCGATGGTCTCGATCGCGTTCGCTGTCGCGCTGGGTGTGATCGGGCTGCAGTTGCGCCGTGAGGCGGCGGCCGAGGCAGGGCGCTCGACCAGATAACGCAGGGTCAGCAGGTCCCGCAGTCAAGGAAGCACTGGACAGGGAGGGGGGATGTCTGGCGTGTTCGTGCAGATCCTGCAGGGAACGGTCGGGGATGCGGCTGGGGTGCGCAGCGAGTTGGACCGCTGGCGGCGCGAGCTTGGCCCGACCACCGCAGGCTGGCGGCGCCTCACCGCCGGGCTGAGCCGTGACGGGCGCATGATCGCGCTGACCCGGTTCGACGCACCCGAGTCGTATCGCCACCACCGCGTCCGCCCCGAGCACAAGGCCTGGCTCGGGGGGCTGGAGTTCTGCCTGGCCGCCCCGGTCACGATCATCGAGTGCCCGGCGGTGCAGATGCTGGGGGCTGGGGACAGCGACGGCGCCGGGTTCATCCAGATCGTCCAGGGCCGCATCACGGACCCGGCACGCTTCGCTGCCACCCGCCTGGAGGTCACCCGGGCCCTGCACCGCCATGCCCCCCACGTCCTCGGAGTGATGTTCCTTGAGCACGCTGGCGGCAGGGGGTATTTCACCGAGGTCACCTACTGCACCAGCGAACGCGACACTCGCGCGGCCGAGCGCCAGATGCCGGTCGAGATGGCCATGCTGCTCGGGACCCAGCGCAGCTTCGTAGAGAGCCTGCGCCTGATGGAGTGCAGCGAGATGGGGATCTGTGCCCCGAGGGTGAGTCCGGCTCCGTCACCGGCCGCAGCGGTCCCTGTCTGAGGCTTCGAGGCAGCCGCTCAGGCCTGCTCGCTGTCGAGCAGGGTCAGCGCGGCGGCTTGGGCCCGTGCCATGACCTCTTTGAGCGGCTGGCCGCTCTTGGTCGCGAGCAGGGCGCAGTCGGCGAACTCGGGGGCGACGTTGACCACCTGGTCGCCGTCCAGCCCGAGCTTGACCCGGACCGTCCCGCCGGGTAGCTCCACCGCGACCAGGCGCCGCTCCAGCATCCACTTGCGGACCGGGAGGCCCCGCAGCCCCAGCGTCGAGGTCTCGCGCCACAGGACCTCGCGCAGGGCTGCCTCCTGACCGGGCGCACACAGCGCCGACACGGTGATCCCCGGCCGGCCCTTCTTCATGTGAATCGGGGTGATCCAGGCGTCGGCGGCGCCAGCGTCCAGCAGCCGCTCCAGCACCCAGGGCGCCAGCTCCGGGGTCATGTCGTCGATGTTGGCCTCCAGCACCAGGGCGCTGCCGGCGTCCTGGCGCTCCAGCTCCTGCCGCTCGCCGAGCAGCACCCGCAGCAGGTTGGGCAGCGCCCGCAGGTGCCGCCCGCCGGCACCGTAGCCGACCGCCGCGACGGTGAGCGGCGGCAGCGCGGCGAAGCGCGCCGCGTTCCCCACCAGGATCGCGGCGCCGGTCGGAGTGGTCAGCTCCGCCTCCACCCCGCCGCCATACAGCGGCACGCCCCGCAGCAACTCGACTACGGCGGGCGCCGGCACCGGCAGCACTCCGGCCCCGGCACCGTGCGCGCTCCCAGCGGTGCGGCCCGTGCCGACCGCGACCGGCGAAGCCCACACCTCGGTCACGCCGAGGTCGTCGAGCAGCAGCGCCGCACCCATCACGTCGGCCACCGCGTCGACTGCGCCAACCTCGTGGAAGTGGACCTGCTCCGGCGGCATCCGGTGGACCCGGCCCTCGGCCTCCGCGAGTTTCGCAAAGGTGGAGAGGGCGCGCGCCCGCACCGATTCCGGCAGGTCGGCCGCGTCCAGGACCGTCCGCAGCGCCGCCCAGTCACGCACCACCGGCGGCCCCGGGGCGCGCACCACCACCCGGGTGGCGCCGATGCCACCGCGCTCAGTCCCGGTGACATCCAGCTCGATCGGCCCCACGCTGTCGTGGAGCGCGGCGAGCCCGTCGCGGAGCCGCTCCTGTGATGCGCCCGCGTCCAGCAGCGCGCCGAGCACCATGTCCCCGGAGATCCCAGCGAAGCAGTCGAAATACGCGAAACTCATGACGGTGAAGGCTTCCTGCTAGGGCTTCCCTGCTAGGGCTTCCGTTGGGCGAGGATCCGGGCGGCGAGGGCGCCCGCGCCGAAGCCGTTGTCGATGTTGACCACGCCGATCCCGACCGCGCAGGAGGTCAGCATACCGAGCAGGGCGGCGACGCCGCCGAAGCTGGCGCCGTAGCCGACGCTGGTCGGCACCGCGATGACCGGCGTGGCGACCAGGCCGGCGACCAGCGACGGCAGCGCACCCTCCATCCCCGCGACCACCACCAGCACGTCCGCGGCCTGCAGCCGGCCGGTCTCGGCCAGGACCCGGTGGACCCCGGCCACGCCCACGTCGAGCAGGGTGTCGACCCGGCAGCCGAACGCCTCCGCGGTGCGCCAGGACTCCTCCGCCACCGGCAGGTCGCTGGTGCCGGCGCAGACCACTGCCACCAGGCCGGCGTCTGGGTCGGGCTCGACCGCGCGGCACACCAGCAAGCCGGAGCGGGGATGGAAACGTGCCTGCGGGACGGCCTCCAGCACCGCGTCGGCGTGACCTTGCCCGGCCTTGGTGACCAGCACCGGCGCACCGCCCTGCTGCAGCAGGGCCAGCACGATCGCGGTGACCTCCTCCGGGGTCTTGCCACGGCCGTAGACCACCTCGGGCCCGAGGCCGCGCAGGGCGCGGTGGTGGTCCACCCGCGCGAAGCCGAGGTCCTCAAAGTCGAAGGGGAGGCTCGCGAGACGCCGGACCGCCTCGCCGGTCGGCAGCTCGCCCTGGGCCACGGCCTCAAGGAGTAGCCGAATTTCGCGTTCGTCCAAAGCCATCACATTGTACAATCGCTCCGTCCGCGCTCCGGGGGGATGTCAGATGCCATTTGGCAGTTGCCCGCGGCATGGTCCTCATATCGCCGTCACAAGCTGTCGCAGGAGCTCATCGTGGTCGTTCCTCCGTTGCCGGTCGCGCGCCTGACCCTCCTGCTGTACCTGACGCTCACGCTCTGTGGCCTGCTGGCACTGGCTGTGGTCGCGCTAGGCCTGCGCCTGCGGGGGATCCGCCGCAGCTACGCCCGGCTCCTCGATAGCGGCGACCACGGCGACCTGTTGAGCCTAGTGAGCGGGCAGATCGAGGCGGCCGGGCAGCTGCGCGGCAAGCTCGACCTGATCGGCCGCGAGACCGCCCAGCTGCGCCAGCGCCTCTCGGCGGTGATCCGCACGGTCGGCTTCACCCGCTACAACGCCTTCCCCGACAGCGGGGGAGAGCTGTCGTTCTCGGCCGCCTTCCTCGACGAGGCCGGTAACGGCATCGTGCTCTCCAGCATCAGCGGGCGCTCGGAGAGCCGCCTGTACGCAAAGCAGGTCACAGGCGGCCGCGCCGAGCACAGCCTCTCCGACGAGGAGCAGGCCGCGATCGCCATGGCCATCGACGGTACTGCCCAAGCTACGGCCCCAGGCGCGGGTCCGGGTGTGGGCGCGGCCTCACCGGTCGCCCGATCTCGCCGCTGACCGGCCCGGTTGCGGGACCGGCCGGCAGGCATCTGGTGCATCCTGCCCGCAGAGGATCTTTCTCATACCCTGGATTTGGACCTGGAGGCGACCGTGCTCGATCTCAAGCTCATCCGTGACGACCCGGACATGGTCCGCGCCGCCTTGGCGCGGCGGGGTGGCGACGCCGCCACCGCAGTGGACCGCCTGCTGGGACTTGACACCACCCGGCGCGCCCTGGTCACCGAGGTCGACGGCCTGCGCGCCGAGCAGCGCCGCCGCGGCAAAGAGGTAGCCAGCGCCGCGCCCGAACAGCGCGCCGACCTGCTCGCAAGCCTGAAGGACCTCGCCGCCCGCCTCGACCAGGCCGAGAGCCGGCTGCGCGAGGCTGACGCCGAGCTGAACGACCTGCTCGCACGAGTACCGAACCTGCCCGACTCGTCGGTGCCGGTCGGCGGCGAGGACGACGCGGAGGAGTTGCGCCGAGTCGGCATCGTGCCCACCTTCGACTTCCCCGCCCGCGACCACCTGGAGCTCGGCGAGTTGCTCGGCGCGATCGATACCGTGCGCGCCGCCAAGGTCTCGGGCGCCCGCTTCGGCTACCTCACCGGGCCGGGCGCGATGCTCGAGTTCGCCCTGGTCCGCTTCGCCCTCGACCTGCTGCGCGAGGCCGGCTTCACCCCGATGGTCCCGCCGGTGCTGGTGCGCCGCGAGGCGATGTTCGGCACCGGCTTCCTGCCAACCGACGAGCAGCAGATCTTCCGCACCGCCGACGACGACCTGTACCTCGCCGGCACCTCGGAGGTGCCGCTGGTCAGCTACCACGCCGACGAAATCTTCGACCCGGGCAGCCTGCCGCGCCGCTACGTCGGCTTCTCGACCTGTTTCCGCCGCGAGGCCGGCTCGTACGGCAAGGACACTCGGGGGATCTTCCGGGTGCACCAGTTCGACAAGGTCGAGATGGTCTCGTTCGTCCTGCCCGAGGCGTCGCGCGACGAGCACGAACTGCTGCTCGCCCGCGAGGAGGAGATCCTGCAGGCCCTGGAAATCCCCTACCGCGTGGTCAATATCGCCGCCGGCGACCTCGGCGGGTCGGCGGCCAAGAAGTACGACTGCGAGGCCTGGATCCCCTCACAGAACACCTGGCGGGAGCTGACCTCGACCTCGAACTGCACCGACTACCAGGCCCGCCGCATCGGCTGCCGGGTCCGCGAGGCAGCCGGCAACCGCCCGGTGCACACCCTCAACGGCACCGCGGTCGCCGTCGGCCGCACCATCATCGCCCTCCTCGAGAACCACCAGCAGCCCGACGGCTCGGTCCGCGTCCCCAAGGCCCTGCAGCCCTACCTGTTCGGCGAGGGGCTGCTCAGCCCCGCCAAGTAAACTCCACAGCGGAGGAGTGGCCGAGCGGCCGAAGGCAGCGACCTTGAAAGTCGCCGGACCTGAGAGGGTCCCGTGGGTTCGAATCCCACCTCCTCCGCCCCTATTTACCCGGTCTGACCTGCACCTTTGCGGAGCGGGATGACGACGGGTCCGTCTGGGGTCCGTGATTGCGCGGCTCGGCGTGCCGCGAGGGCGCCAGCACGGGTGGCGTCCAAGCGCTCGGCAAGCGCCGGCAACTCGTCAGGGAACAGGTGCCCGTAGGTGTCGAGCGTGATGCTCGCGGTGGCGTGGCCAAGCTGCTTTTGGACCGCCTTCACGGTGGCGCCCTCGCGGATCAGCAGCGACGCACAGGTGTGCCGCAAGTCGTACAGCCGCAGGTCTTCCGGTAGCGGTGCCGGGCGCCTGTCCTTGGGTAGCTTGGCGATCGCCTCGTTCGCGGCCCGCAGCGCTGGCTTGAAAGTGGCGTCGACCCACTTGGAGAAACGGAGCGGCCCGCCGCGCGGCGCGGTGAACACCAACGCCGCCGAATCCTCGACCCCTGGGTCCCCATCCTCCGGGTTCTCGTCCTCCTGGTCGTTCTGGCTGCTGGACTGCGCGGCGAGCATGGCGCCGACCTCTTCGGCCACCGACCGCAGCACGCGCACGGTCCGCGCCTCGTCGGTCTTCACGCCCCCCCAACACAGCTTGCCGTCAACCTCGGGCGCCGCCTCACAGATCCGCGCCGTCCCCCGGAGCAGATCGAGACGGCCCATCCGCAGGGCGACCAGCTCAGACGGCCGCACCCCGAGATAGGCGGCGAACAGCACCAGCGCCCGATACCGCGGGTCGATCGCGGCGGCGAGCGCCTCGACCTGCGCGGCGTCGAGGAAATGCATCTCGCGCCGCTGCCCCTTGGGTGCCTTCACCTCCTTGGCGGCGTTGCGGGCGAGCTTGCCGCCCTTGACTGCGCTGTCCAGCACCATCGACAGCACCGCCCGCGCCTTCGCCCGCCGCTTCACGCCCAGCGGCCCCCGGGGAGGCGCTACGTCCGGGTCGCCGACCGCCAGCTTGGCGAGCCACTCCTCGACCGCAAGGGCGTCGATCGCGGCGAGCGGTGTGTCCCGGAAGGCGGGCAGAACATCGAGGTCGAGACTCTTGCGGTAGTCCCTTCGAGTGGACGGCGCAAGCGCCGCCTTGGTCGCATACCACCGCTCCGCCTGGACGCCGAGCTTCACCCTGCCGGCGGCCGGGTCAACGTAGGCGCCGCGGAGCTTGGCGTCCTCGATCGCGACCAGGTGCCGCTCGGCGTCGAGCTTGCGGGCGAAGCTCTTGGACCGCTCCTTTCCCGCCGGGTCGTTCCAGCGGCCACGCCAGGTCTCCCGGTCACCAGGCTGGGCCCTCCAGCCTTTGCAGTCGCAGCCACCGATGGTGCAGCGCGCCGGGCCGCGCTGGTGGCGGGCGTAGCCGTGGGCGCAGCGGGCGCACGGCTTGCGGTGGTGCTTCTCGACGTGGGCCACTATCGATCGCCATCCTCTTCACCTTCACGCTCTTGGCGCGGCTCATCGGCGAGGCCCAACTCGCCGCGGAGTTCGGCAGCGAGTTCCCTGGCAAGCTCCCGGAGGATCGGCTCGACAACCCGGCGGGCATCCTCCTCGCCGGCACCAAGCGCCCGTTGCACACGCTCAGCATCAGCTTCGGCCTGGGCGCGCAGCGAGTCCCGGTAGGCCTCCCACGCTGGCGTGGCGTAGGACTCGGTCAGGTAGCGGGTCTCGTCCTGGCCAGCAAGTGGCCGGTCTCCCCGCGCCCACAAGAACACCTCAGGGGCGGCCACGGCAGTTCTCCGCGTGACCTGCTGAACGGTTTCATCGGGAAGCGCGAGCAGGTGCACCGGAGCCACGTCAAGGACGCGGGCAAGGGCGCACAGCTCGTCAACAGTCACCGCACGACGGTTCCCCCGCCGCCGCCCTTGCCCGCTGCGGCGTCCCGCCTCGATGTTGTAGAGGGCCTGCTCGGTCAGCTCCAGCATGCCCTCTTCGGCGCAGCGCTGCGCGAGCTGCTCCACCGTCATGCCCCACTTCTTGCGGAGCTGCCGCACGCGGTCGCCCACCACATCGCTAGGGGTTGTCATGACCCTCCCAGAGGCCGGTCCCTCGTCGTTTCGGCAAGGTTACTCGTTGAGCTTGCGAGGCGTCGAGAGGCAGCGCTACACTCCCGCACGGAATCGCAGAGACAACGAGTTGTCTTGCAGACTCGACGAATCAGGAGGGCACCGCATTCGTGTCTGACTACTTCAGCCCGGAAGAGCTCGCCGAGCACCTGGGCATCCCGTTGAGCACCGTCTACATGTGGCGCTACCGCGGTGAAGGACCTCCGGGCTTCAGGGTCGGTCGGCATACCCGGTTCCGCAAGACGGATGTCGCCGCGTGGGTCCAGAAGCAGATGGACCGCGACAGGGCCGCCGCTGCCGCACGCAGCTAGCCAGGCGGATACCCCCAGGATTCGCCCAGGATTCGCCCGCCGTCTGACCCAACCATCTGGCACCGCAGCCGCAGACAGGGGAGGAGGACCTCGCCGTCGTGTCCATCACGCAGGAAGGGGACCGCACCGACGGTCCCCTATCCCAGCCCCAGCCCGACACCCGACCAGCGAGCACCGTCATCGTAGCTGACCCCTCCGACTGGGACACCTCCCCCTGCCCCGGTCATCTGCCGTTCGACTCGTGCGGGCCCGCGATCAGCGCCGAGCCGTGGCCGGAGCCGCCAGGCGATCGGGAGCCGCGGTACGCCTCCGTGCGGGTCGCGGAGGTCTCCGCCGCCTGCGGCTCCCCGGAGGTCGCGTACGCGCTGCTGGACCTCGAGCGCGACCTCGACCTTGGCACGACCGGTCCCGCCGGGGGTGATGGCCGGTGACCGCTACGACGTTCACTCGGTCCACGTTCATGCGGTCCACGCTCACCGAGCCCCTCCCATCCATTTGGGACAACCCGCGCTTCGACTTCTTCAACGAGCTGGAAGCCCGGGTCCCCGAGGTCCGGATCCCCTGGCAGCGAACCAGCTTCGTGACCAGGTGCCCCCTCCCCGACCACGAGGACCGGCATCCGTCCTGCAGCATGACCCTGCGGGACGGGCACTGGCTGATCTGCTGCCACGGGTGCGGCTTCGGCGGCGACGGGATCGACCTGCTCGCCGCCCTCGACGGCACCGACGCCGCCAACTGGCTCCGTGTCCGCGCCGACCGCCACACGGTCCTGCCCCCCGCGCGGCCCCGGCCACGCCGCCCCGCCCCACCCCCGGCACAGTTCACACCGTGGTGCACCCGTGAGGAGCTGGACGGCTACCTCGCAGCGTGCCATGCCGCGCTGCTGGACGGCGCCGACAGCGCCCCCGCACGCCGCTACGCCCGCGCCCGCGGCTTGACCGGCCAGGAGGTCCGCACCTGGCGAATCGGGTTCGGCATCCCCACCCGGCTCCCGAAGCTTCGTCACCACCGCGGCCGGCTCATCTTCGGCTGCTGCGGCGGCGTCGAGAGCCGCGCCGTCGATGGCCGCGACCCGAAGTACCTGACCGCGCTGATGACGGTGGGCTACACGGTCCCCTTCGCCGCTGACCGGCTGTCGGCGGCGAAGGGCCCGATGGTCCTGGTCGAGGGCGTCTTCGACGAGCTGGCGCTGCGCCGCGCGGAGGTCCAGGCAATCGCACT